>ERZ1034928.135-NODE-135-length-44444-cov-960.867445_pt1 | contig 44444 bp, 61 predicted proteins | sample MGYA00520627_ERZ1034928 | MGnify/ENA primary metagenome ERZ1034928 (study PRJEB33766, sample SAMN09781755) | gut metagenome | biome: gut microbiome | host: Homo sapiens | place: Madagascar | study: EMG produced TPA metagenomics assembly of the PRJNA485056 data...
ATGTGCTGGTGTTCGCGGGCGCGGCCTTCGGCGGGGAGCTGCTGCTCCTGCTGCTCAAGAGAGTATTTGCAAAACCAAATGATAAAGACGATGGAGGTACATACGATGGATAAGATCATCAAGAGGCTCGGGAATCTCCTGAGCGTGAAGAGCCTTGTGACGCTGACGCTGACGGCGGTATTTGCGTACATGGCCGTAGTGGGCAAGATCAGCCAGGACTTTATGACAATCTACGCGGTAATCATCGCGTTCTACTTCGGCACGCAGAGCCAGAAGGTACAGGACGCAGTAGATGGAGGCGCGGACAATGCCGGTAATTAAGAATGCGCTCACGCCGATCAACCATCGAGCGGGCGGCTGCACGCCGAAATGGATCGTCGTCCACTACTTCGGTGCGCTCGGCTCTGCGGCCAGCGTGGCCGAGTGGTTCAAAAACCCGCAGGCCAGAGCCAGCGCACACTACGCCGTAGACGAGGGCGATATCATTTACCGGTGCGTAAGGGATACGGATGTGGCGTGGCACTGCGGAGACGGTACGATACATCCGGAGTGCCGGAACTGGAACTCCATCGGCGTGGAGCTGAGACCGAAGAAGGTCAATCCGAAGCGCATGGGAGCCTACGACACCGACTGGTTCTTCGAGAAAAAGGTGCTGGACAATGCCGAGTGGCTCATCCGCAGGCTCATGAAGGAGCACAACATTCCGGCGGATCACATTATCCGACATTACGATGTGTCCGGGAAATTCTGCCCGCGCCCGTTCGTCGGCACGGACATGAACACCTACTATCACACCACTGGCAACGAGCAGTGGAAAAAATTCTTGGAAAGGTTTGAGGACGAAGTGGTAGAAAAAAGCAAAATGATCGTGGACGGCAAGGAAGTCGCCGTCGAACGCATCCTGAAAAACGGCACGAACTATGTCAAAGTGCGCGATATCGCCGCCGCGCTGGGCCTGAAGGTCAGCAATAAGGGCAATATCGCCGTGCTGGATAGCAAGTAAGGAGGACGTATGCTGCGGGCTAAAGCGTGAGACAGGCGCAGCTGTGGATTGGTCTAGCAACGATTTTGTTACAATTTAGCTATGCTAGTAGATAACTCTCTAAGAGTTTCTAATATTGAGCCGACGGGCGTTAAACGGGAGGAATTTCAATGTCGTTTCTTGATGCGTTGAAGAAGAGTTTGACTCCGGAAATGTATGCTCAGGTGACTGATGCTCTGGGCGATGACTTTGACTACGATCTGGTACCTAGGACTAGATTGAACAAGGTTATTGCACAGCGTAACACTCTGAGAGATCAACTTGCTGGTTTGAGCGGCGAGCCTGACAGCACGCCTAAGCCACCCAAGGCAGATCCTGATGATCCTGAAGTACCGCCAGTAGATACTGCTGCTTTAGAGCAGAGGTACAAGGATCAGGCGGCCGAAGCTATTCGTGGAGTCAAGATGCAGTATGCAGCACTGTCAAAGCTGCGTGAAGCCGGTGTCGTGGATCCTGAGATGGTCTGGACCTCCAGTGTGCTGGACAAGACTAAGATCACGATGGACGAGCACGACAAGATTACCGGCATGGATGAGATGCTGACTCAGCTTAAGACCGATAAGGCTTATCTGTTTAAGCAGACTACTCCTCCTGCTGGTACGGGTAAGGACGGCGGTACCCAGTTTGAAGGTGTGACGACGCGTGATGCGTTCCTGAAGTTGGACGTTGCGCAACAGATCGCTTTCAAGCAAGCTAATCCTGAGATCTTCAAAAAATTTATGAAAGGTGAGTGAGTTTAATGCCTGGTACTTTTCTTGGTTATCCGTTCGATGAGGAAATTTTCCTGATGAACTGGCAGGCAGCCCAGGACCCCACTCGTACTGCTATGATCGATAGCGGTGCGGTTCAGCGCAATGGTGAAATCGCTCGTATGATTGCGAACGGTTCCAACCTGTACACGATTCCGTTCTACAATGTGATCGGCGGCACGGCCGACAACTACGACGGCACTTCTGATATGACTGTTTCGGATCCGACCGGCAGCTCTCAGACTGGTGTTGTTTACGGCCGTATGCATGCTTGGCGTGACAAGGATTTCATCCGTGACTTCAACTCGGGTGCCAACCCGATGCAGCAGATTTCTGCTCAGGTCGCGAAGTACTGGAACAAGCAGCGCCAGAATCGTCTGATCGGCATCATGAAGGGCATTTTTGCCATTACTGATGACGAGAGCGACTACTGGGATGCGTGGCAGAACCACAAGACCAGCATCGCGTTTGCTGGCACGAGTGGTACCGCTGGCGAAGCTAACATGCTTAGCGAGGCGTCTGCTGCTGAAGCGATCCAGAAGGCTGTTGGCGACAACGCTGGTATCTTCTCTCTGGCGATCATGCACTCCAAGGTTGCTCTCAACCTTGCGAAGAAGCAGCTGCTGGAGTTCCGAAAGTACACCGATGCTGCTGGCATTCAGAGAACTGTCAACATCGCTGACTACAATGGCATGACTGTCATTGTTGACGATGGTGTGCCCGTCTCAACGAATGCGAAGGACACTGCTGCGAAGGACTACACCACGTACCTGTTCGGTGCTGGTGCGATTCAGTTCGCTGAGGCTCCTGTTGACACGCCTGTCGAAGTTGACCGTACCGTGCTGACCGCCGGTGGCTACAACGTCCTGGCAACCAGACTGCGTGAGACGCTGCATCCGAACGGCTTCAGCTACACGCTGCCGACTGTATCTGGTTCGGTCTGCTCGTCCCCGTCTGATACTCAGCTGGGCACGGCTGCTCAGTGGAAGGTCGTCGTCGATCCGAAGCTGATCCCGATTGCACAGATCGTGTCCAACGGCTAAGGAGGTGAGTGCGCGTGGCGAACATTGGCTACGTAGACGTTACGTACGCAGACGAGTACGTTGCGACGCACTTCCTTTCAACCGATGACTTGCGGTTTGCCTGGGAGGGGTTAAGCGATGAGGACAAGGAAGTTTTGCTGCAACGATCCTTCGAATCAATCGAAGCTCTGCCCTTCTCAGGGCACAAGTCTCAACCAGATCAACAGACCGCATTTCCAAGATGTCCGAATACGGAAGTGCCTAACAGTGTCAAAGCTGCTCAGGTTGAAAACGCCATTGCGCTGTCTGATGATTCAACCTCAGAAGACGCCGCATTCTATGAAAAGCTTTGGCAGTGGGGAGTAGAGTCGTACAGCATTGGTAATTTGTCTGAAAGGACAAGTTCCGGTGCCTGGGGACGGGGATCCACTACTTCGTATGGTATTGTATCTGCGAAGGCAGCACGACTCCTTCAACCGTTCATGTCGGGTGGTTATCGAATTGCAAGGAGGCCAGTATGAGTCGAATGACGAAATTTCTGAAGCAGACTTGCACATTCGAGCGTGCTAAGAGAGACAGTAAAGGAAATGTTCAGTTGGATAAGTTTGGCGAAGTGATCTACGAATCACCTCGTCAACTTAAATGTCGTCGTGAGAGAGTTATTCGGGATGTGCAGACCAATACCGGTGCTGTGCTTCGCAGCTCAACAAGATACTTTACCGACGAGAGTGTCGAGGTGAATGCTGACGACCGCTTCGATGGTAAGGCTATCTTAGAAGTTGAAGAGTACATCAATCAGCTTGGTCGCGCAGAGGGCTATGAGAGCTATGTCTAGAGGTAGCTCTGCAACAAGTACTGCTAGTGTGCAGCGAGCGATCGGAAACTTGAAAAAGTTTTTAGATACGCTCGAAACTGTGCCCAATGAGGAGCTGGACAAAACAGCTGCTGCAATAAAAGCAAAAGCGATTGCTCAGGCTCCTTATAAGACAGGACAACTGGAACGTTCAATCTATGTGAATGCTACGCATACAAAAGGCCATCAAGAAATCCGTGCTGGTGCAAGTGCAAAGTCTGAGACAGGTTATGATTATGCAGGCATTCAACACGAGAATACAACGTTCAACCATCCTATCAAGGGCAAAGCGCACTACATTAGCGATCCCTTCAAGCAGGAAGTGTACAACATGAAACGTCGTACCAGGAGGAGGTTGAAGAAGCCTAAATGATTGCAGAGTACATCTACGATCTGTTGCCAGGTGATTGGCCTAAGGTCATCGGCGATCTACCTGCAACGAATAATGTCGCAGTAGGTATTATGGAGTACAGCGGCAATGTCAGTACAGAGTACTTTGGACCTCAAACTGGCTGCTCAATGATATCTCCAGTGCTGAAAATTGTTGTACGACATAACTCGTACGAAACCGGCCAGCAGTGGTCTGAGCAGATTAAGCAGACACTGCATCGATATCACGATGACATTTTGCTGAGTGTCTTGATGGTAGGTTCTCCGGGATACCTGGGCCGGAGTACTGAAAAACTTCACGAGTTCCAGGTAACATTCTCAACACAAGTAAAGGAGTGATTTTATGGCTAATGAAAAGCCCTTTACCGGTCTTACTGCTAAGGTCACGGTAGGTACAGACACAAGCAAAAAGACTCTGGCGTACATCTCGGGCGTCGATCTCAACCTTGAGAAAGACATTATCGAGATCCTGGCTTTTGGCATGACGTACAAGGAGAAGGTGCCGGCCATTAAAGACTGGTCCGCCTCTATTGACGGTACTGTTGCGCTGGCGAAGGACGGTACGCAGAAAGACTTCTACGACGCTTTCGAGAGCGGCGATCCGCTCACGATTGGCATTTATCTGGACGATACTACGTACTTCGAAGGTACGGGTTATGTTCAGAGCTTCGACATCAGCGCTGCTCCGGACGACAAGATCTCTCTGACGTCCGAAATCGCTGGCTCGGGCGCAACCACGCTCACACTGCCCGCGTAATCATCAACATAGGCGCAACTCCCCGCAGGGGTTGCGCCTACAATTATACAGGAGGAAATTTTATGCTATCCATCAACCTATTTGGACAAGAATATGCTCTATCTAATAAGCTTCGCGTCGCGTATAGAGTTCAAGGTCAGCATGACCATAAGCCGTATACTGAAGTATTTTCAGGTGTAGGCGATATGCCGATTGAAGATCAGATCGGCATTATTTACGAGTCTTTCTGGTGTGCAAATCCGGAAGCACGAGATAAGATTTCTCGTCAGCAGTTCCTGGAAGAATATCTTGACAAATACGATGTTAAGGCTCTAATGGAGCAGTTGAGGGAAATTATTCAAGGCATCATGGGTGTTAAAGACGACGATCTCGCCGTAGCTGCTTCTGAAGCAAACCCTCGGTAAGGGACTCCCAGCCCTCAACATCTTGGGAAAAGCTTTTTAGTCTCGGATTTCGAATTGGGCTCAACCCAGAGCAGGTGCTTGATCTAAATCTCTCTCAGATCAACGCCTGCGTTGATGGATACTCGATGAGATTACTCGATCAGCAAAAGATCGCTGTGCAGCAGGGATACTGGGCCGGCTATTACGCCCGTTCAACTCATCCCAAGTCTGTTAGCAGCATTCTAGCTAAGATGGAGACTCCAAAGTCCGAGCACGTACATGACGTAGACGTCGACGCCTTCCTAGCTATGGAAGAGCATTTCAGCAGAAAGCGAGGTGAAATTGATGGCCGTTGAGTACGAAGAAGTACGGTATGAGTACACAGGTAGTACATCAGATCTAAAACGAGCTACAGATCGAGCTATTAAGATCCTACAGCAGATTCAGTATCAAATGGATGCTGTTTCGAGTACGGATGTTTCTCCAGATGCAGATGGGTTCCAAGCTCTACAGGCTCCACTGCAGAAGCTTATTCAGCAAGCAAAAGAGCTTAAAAGCACACTTGAGCACACCACTAATACTAGCCAAGCTATGACCGACACGGTTCGAGCTGCTAAAGAGCTAAATCAGATCGTGCGTAACCTGTGCGCATCGTATACTGATCTTAACGATACAACTCAGACTACTGCTTCGCAGCTTCGCAGTATGGCTCGAGCAATGCGAGAAGTTTCTGCAGCCTTTAGACGTGTCCAGCAATCTTCCGATCACTCTGATCCTTTACGTTTAGCCGCAACCTCAACCGAAGGTGACACAACTAGCAGTACTGGGCTCTCAACTTTTGTTACAGCTGCCGGGGGCGCTGGAGGCGGTGGAGGTGGCACAGGAAATCTAAGCAGCGTTGCAGGAGCTATCGGGGGCGCTGCTGGATTTGACATCGGATCTCTGAGTCAAGCTATAACGGCTATTCGAGCTATTATCGGCTTAATCAAGCAATTGTACGCTCTGTATCGAAAGATCGATGCACTATGGCAGAAGTTTATTCAGTGGCAAATCGATCAGTTAAATAAGCTTCTGAGCGTTATTCTCACAGTCATCAATGTTGTACAGGATGGTCTAGATGTTTTTACATCAGGACTAAAAAATGTCGCTATTCTGGTTGAGAATCTTACAACAGGTTTTGGCTTACTCTCTAGTGCAGCTAAAACCGTATTGGGTGCATTCGAGTCAATCGTTGGTGTAGGTGTCGGTGTTAGCTTGGCTGAAGCAGTTAAGCAAAGTATCGACTACTCTGAGAACTTAAATCTACTGCAGGTAGCCTTAAAGAGCAGTGCGGACACAGGTATGCAGTTTGTCAGCACGTTGCAGGAAATCTATGGTCTAGATCCTACAAACATTCTGTCCAGTGTTGGCTACTTCTATCAGATGTCGGACGCTATAGGCACGAGTACAAAAGCTGCTGAAACGATGTCGATGGGGTTGACCAAAGCAGCCGCAGATATTTCGTCTCTGTTCAACGTTGATATCGAAACTGTTCAATCTAATCTAGCTTCAGGTATGCAGGGTATGTCCAGAGCCGTACGCAAGTACGGTATGGATATCAGAGCCGTTACATTGAAGCAAACTGCAATGTCTCTAGGTATTCAAGGTTCAACGGCAACTATGAATGAAGCGACATTGCAGGGACTGCGCTACGTCACTATGATGCGGCAAGCGCAGAACGCGATGAACGACTTCGGTAATACTATCGAATCCCCTGCTAATCAGTTAAAGATTTTCAAAGAGCAGATCTCGCAACTTGGTAGAGCTATCGGCAATTTCTTCATACCAATTCTGCAAAAGGTTCTACCTTTGCTGAATGGTATTGCAATGGCCATTCGAGTTATCTTAACATTCCTAGGTACGTTATTCGGACTCGATATTGGCTCCTTCAACAGTTCTCTGACTGCAGGTGTAGGCGCTGCAAACGACGAAGCAGATGCACTTGCAGGTGTTGGCAGCGCTGCCGCCAGTGCTAAGAAAGAGATCGATAACCTGCTAGCTCCGTTCGATGAGTTGAACCTTCTGCAGCAGCAAGCAGCTGAAAGTGGTGGCAGCTCCGGTGGCGGTGGTATTTCTGGCGCCGAGATGGATCCAAGACTTCTAGCAGAAATTGAAAAGCTGAGCGCCTCGTTTACGGATGTCCGAATGAAAGCGAACGAAGTACGGGATGCTATTCTAGAGGTGTTTGGCTTATCTTGGGACGGCAGTACTATTTCAATCACAACTGATGGCTTTATTGATAAGCTCATTAAACTGTGGCGTTCCGCAGACTTTGAAGGCTTTGGCACTGAAATTGCAAGCTTCTTCAACAGAGGCATTCAATGGGGTCTAGACCATACCGATCCGTCGAAGTATACCGAAAAGATCACACAGGTTGTAACCACAATTACAGACATTCTACGAGGGCTTGTCAGCAACATCGATTGGAATGGTATCGGTAATATTGTTGGCAATCTGTGGTCGAATGCACTAACGGCCATCAGCGTCGCCGTAGACACATTCCCGTGGGCTGAAACAGGTTCGGCTCTCTACGGCTATGTTGAGAAGCTCGTAGGCAACATTCCTTGGAGCACAGTTATCGATACTCTCTTCAACGGACTCGCAGGACTCAATGCTGCTGCACTAAGCTTCGTAGCTCAAATAAAGTGGCAAGAGATCGAAGACCTAGTTGTAGAATCAGTCAATCAGATTATCAGTCGAGCATCCGAGCTCGTACAAGATCTAGGATGGTGGCGCACGCTGGCTAAAAATCTTGGAGTACTCATTTCGAGATGTATTAGACAGATTGACTGGGCTAAAGCTACAAGTACGGTATGTCAGTTCATTCTCAACATTGCACAAAGCGTGCTAGACTTTATTCAGGCGATTGATTGGCAGGATGTTGTCCACGCTCTAAGCGATATCGTAAATACGCTAGTAGAAGAGGTCAAGGGTTTCGTTGAAGCCATTGACTGGATGCAAGCAGGTGTTGAGATCGCGAAGTTCGTCAACGAAATGTTCAAAAAGATCGACTGGAAAGAGGCTGGCGAAACTCTTAGCAAAATCATTACAGGCTTCTTAGATATGTGCTGGACTGCATTCCTTGGTGCTGACTGGGATGCTATCTTTGAAGATATCAAACAGTTCTTGGAAGGACTCGACTGGGGCGAGATTATGCTGAAGCTTGTGAATCTACTTATTGAAGCTTTTAAGCTCAAGTGGTCTCTCCGGTGGACGGTCCTGGGCGAATTCATCTCAAGCTACTTCAAGGAACTTTGGAGCAATATTGTATACACATTCACAGGCGGCGCTATAACAGGCAATCCGAACGCAGGCTTTAGCAGCGGCACGCGAGGTGGTCGAGGCAGTCACGCAGTTGGACACTTTGCAACAGGTGGTGTCGTGACTCAGCCGACAATGGCGCTCATTGGTGAAGGCAAATATAGTGAAGCTGTTATACCACTAGGCAACAGCCCGCAGATGTCTCAACTTCTCAACCAATTCGCGCAAATCGCCAGCCAGCAAGGCTCCGGTGCACCTGAAGTCAATGTCTATATCGGCCAAGAAAAGTTCGATGCATATACGTATAAAGCATCTACAAGAGGCAAGAAGCTTGTAGGTAAGCAACCAATTAAGCTAGGAGGTTGATCATGAGACCAAACACTATGTTCACAATGCAGTCTCTAAGTGGAGGTGAGATTATAGAAATCCCAAATCCAGATCAGGACTCTGCTAAGAACATTATTGAGACCCTGGTCAACTCCGGCCGTAACGCTGATGCAGTTGTCGTTGCGCAAAAAATCGGCCGAGACCAGGAGAAAACAGAGATGTCTTGGAACTACTTGCCGAAAGAGGATTGGGAGAAGATGCTCCGCTTCTGGGATACAAATTTCTTCTTCAACTTCACGTACTACAGTAGAGTTGCGGGTACAAAGATCACACGCAAGTTCTACATCGGCGATAGGTCCGATACACCATACAACGTGGACGCTAGCGGTATTCCTACTGCATACGTAGACTGCACCGCTAACGTAGTCGACACGGGGGTGAGCTCATGAATGTCTCAACCGCATGGCGCAAAAACATTCAAGCGCAATTCCGGTACCCAGGTCACATGCTGATCGAACTGAACGTAACCCCTCCCGGCCTCCGGGAGGGTGCTACGGTCACCTCAACTAGCACTAGCGCATTGACAACCGCAAATGCTATTCTAGACGGTAGTACCGAAGTTTCAGGAGCAGCTGCCACGCTCGAGCCTCAGCGATGGCGCGGCGATGGCTCTATGTTTCTACTATCGCAGGATACTACGGAGAATAGACTGCAAGACTGGTGGTCTGATAATGCTAATACTGCAACGCTTGAATTTGTATTCAACGCTGCATATAGCTTCCCTGGAATTACTATTCTGTGGGATAAGGAGTCGAGCTCTTGGGCAACATCCGCAACCCTTCAAACATACTCGCTCACAGACAAACTTCTTGGTACATACGAGCTTGTAGGTACCGGAGTTGAGACTACCTTGGAGCAGTCTTTCGACGATGTTGCTCGAGTTGTACTGACAATTAACAGCTGGAGTCGGCAGGGCTGGAGACCTCGAATTACAGAGATTACGTTTGGTAGATACCTGCAGTTTACAAACGATGTAATTCAGACAGCTAAGCTAACGGCACAAGCTGATCTAGTTGCGAACGAGTTACCCAGTGCTGGCATTTCAGCCGAAGTTGCGAACTACGACAGAAGCTTCGATCCGCTGCTTGCACAAGGTTACTCAAAGTATTTAGCTGAAAGGCAGCTTGTAAAAGTGCAGTGGGGTTTTGAGACTACTCCAGGCAATACCGAATGGCTTGCTGCGTGGCCTCTGTATCTGAGCAGCTGGAACGTGCCCGCAGATCAGCAGACTGTATCACTAACAACCGTGAGTAGATCTGAATTTCTAACAGATGAGTACACGAAGGGTGTCTACACAGGTACGCCAGTTTCGTTTAAGACATTCCTAACGGGCATACTTAACGAGAGTCCTATTATACGCAACTATGTTGGAGAAACTCCATGGAAGCTAGATGATGTGCTTACTACCATGCAAACTCGAGCTCCTGCACCTGTCGAAGCTTACAACGTCCTGGTGCAGTTAGTTGCGAATGCTACAGGCTGCATCTACAGCAACGATATTACGAACGGCTACATTCGCGTGCAACGAGGTACTGTGGACGCCGGTTACGACATTGCTCAGCTTCAGCAAATTGGAGATCCTTCTTTCAAAATCTCAGATAGATTAAAGTCAGTTGAGATTGGATTAAGAACCTTCTCTCAACGAAGCTCGAAGGAGCAGATTTACTCGTTTACGGGCAGAATCATTGGCACTAAAGAGCTGAAAATCTCGTACGATCAAGACTGTATTGCAGTAAGTCCCACTGCAACTATTTCAGGTGCAACAATACTATCGCAGATCTATTATGCGAGACGAGCTGTGCTTGTTGTACAAGCGAGCGCTGACGGTGCAGATGTCGATCTGAGCATTCAGGGATACATTGTAGATGAATCCACCACATTTATTCAAACCTACAACGATCCCGAGATATCTGACGGCGTAACTGTGACGCTCGACAATCCGCTCATTACCGAGATGAACACAGTGAACGTTATCGCCGAGATTATTAAAGAGTACTACCTACGCCGAACGGAAGCAACTATCCCGTACTTAGGCTACCCAGATCTAGAAGTCGCGCAGCTGCTAGACTTCAGAACAAACTACGGCGAGTTCCCAGGAGAGATAAAGCAGCTGTCGCTAGATTTCAACGGTGGTTTCAGCGGGTCGTTAACGGTACAAGCTACTCGAGGTAGAGCTGATCAAAGTAGCTGGCTTAGCGGCGAAATACGCAGCGGGGAGGTGTGATCTTGAGCTGGACTCAACCAAAACTAGATTGGAAGCCTGTGGACTACTACAGTGTCGCTGATCTGCGTAGAGTTGCGGATAATCTGCTTTATCTACAAACCAGCGCAACTAATCTACTAGGTGCAACTTTTGAGCAATTTGGTGATATAGACACATCTGCTGGTACGTTAACGATTCCATACGTCTCAACTATCAACTGGATTGAAACTAGACTCCAGCTTCTCTGGCAAGCTATTGACCCAGAGCATGCGCCTACAGCTGTGCAGTGGTACGCTCGTACGAGCGACAGCTACGTTCGTAATCCTAATTATCAGGATTGGACTCGTTGGGAACAGCAATCTGCAGATCTGAGACAAGCTCTCATCAACTATACTCGCACATCTATTGTTTGGATGTGCAACGAAATTCAAAGTGGGGAGGTATGACCATGAACGATGGACTTATCAAAGGAACCGGCAATAGCAGATACCTAAAGTCTGTATCCAACTTCGCAACTCTCTATCCAACGTACGCATCGTTTGTAGAAGCTTTGGTTGCGGGGACACTTCCAATCGATCTATCTGGCATTAACGACGAAGGCTGGACACAGCTAGGCACTACGCTAAACAAGGCTAATCTGCTGTCCGATGCTACAGCAGCTAAGCTGGGAGACAGCGTAACGACGCCAGATCAAGCATTTGCAGCTTTGGTTGAGACTGCGACTGTAATCGAAGCAACACTCGCATCTGCTAGCTGGAGCAGCAATCAACAAACTATCTCGAATGATGCTTTTGAAGCCACTGGTTATGAGTATATCGTTGGACCTGCGTACGGCAGCAAAGCTGCGTACGACAAAGCTAAGGTAGCTGCTAAGGATGTTACTGTCGAAGGTAAAATGACGTTTACATGTACGACAAAGCCTACGACCAGTCTGACAGTGCAGATCTTGAAAGTGAGGGTCGCGTAATGTCCAATGTAATTAACATGGGAGGCTCCGGAGCGAACTTGCAGGAAAAGACGGTATCCGCCGCGCAGACAGAACAGAGCGTTACACCGCCCTCCGGCGTGGACGGATTCAGCAAGGTTACGGTAAAGGCCGCGCCGCTGCAAACAAAGGGAGTTGTGCCGAGCTATACGCAGCAGAGGGTCACAGCGGATGCGGACTATTACGGGCTGGATGCAGTCGTCGTGGGAGCGCTAACCGGAGAAAAGGCAATCGTAAAATCGGCAGCGACGCCGTACACGACGCAAAGCTTTAAGGTTGCGAACGATGTCGGCATTGATAATGTTACCAGCGTGGCGATCTATCACAACAGCGCAGCAACCGGGACTGTGGAAGGGACTGTGCTGGAAACGTACAATGTTGGAACAAATGCCGGTGTGGAATTGCAGATAAGTTCTGCGGGCCCGACGGTACAAAGCCCGACGCCGCCGGTGGTTACAGTGGATAACGAATATGTATCCCTGTTTTTCAGCGGTGTGGCATTCAGTTTAAGCGGGAGCTATACGGTGATCGTAACGGGTACATAGGGGATATGTATGGTTGAAATTAAAGCTACGCACAAATACCCGATACCGCGGCGATACGATGGCGAAATCCAACAAATTTGATTTTATCGTTGTTCCCGGCGCTCGAAGCAGGCGCAGAGCCGCCGGACGAGTCGTCCAAGCGCTGATCTGTGATAAAGTATCTTCAAGGAAACAAAATCTAGAACAAAAGGGTGATGCAAATGGAGATTTTAATTGCAGTACTAAGCAGTAGCGCACTAGCGTCGTTGATTTCAGGCATTTTTAGTCTGGTAACCGCTAGATCTAAGAAAAATAATAATCTAGAAGCTGGCGTTCGAATTCTACTGTACGATCGAGTAAAGCATCTATGCGATAAGTACATCGAGCAAGGATGGATCTCGACCGATGCATACGAAGATTTGCTGCGGATGCATGAAGTGTACCATATAGCACTGAAGGGTAACGGATTCCTAGACGACAAAATGTCTCGAGTAAAGCAACTACCACAACATCAATCTTAAGGAGGTACACTATGTTCAACTTAATGAGTTACGAGCAAACAATCCGCAACTACGCTGCATCGCACGACGTTACGCCTTTGGAAGGTCTAACGCATTTCATGCTCAACCTGGCAGTAATGAGACCGCATCACGAGGGGTTCCCTGAAGCTGAGATTAACTTCAGACAGCTAGGACAGGAGTGGAATAAGCTACCTTCCGACACACGCCTTCAACAGAAGCACGAAATGCAAGTACGTTTACAGCGTAGCAGATCGAGAGGTGACTAATTGTGGATACAGATTTCATTGTATCTGACTTACTCTCGGAGCTGAAAGCTGAGAATGAACGCAAGAGTAAACTTGTTAAAGGTCTGGTCAAAGTAATCTGTGGTTCAATAATTGCAATCCTAGCGTTGGTTGCGGGATTCCTGCTGTACCTGAATCAGTACGACTATGCAGATATTGACACAACTAATGCTACAGGTGTTTATGCGGTAGTAGACAGTAGTGGCAATGTTATTGCTAGCGACCTAACAAGTGACGAAATCAATCAAATTTTGGAGGTGATCGCAGCTAATGGCACGAATTACGCGAACGCGAGTACGGTCGAGGACTAAGAGAAATGGAAAGTCTAAAGGAACGCTTGTCCGTAAAAGGCGCTAAGTGTAACTTACAGTTCAGCACTCGCGAGCGAGAATTCTACGAGCGAGAAGCTGGATTCACAGACGAAGAAATTGAGATATTTCGAATGCGATCACGTGGCTGGAGCATCATAAAAATTGCACAAGAGATGTGCAACAAGCACGACAAGTACTACAGTATAAGCACAATTGAAGGTCGAATACGTTCGATCAAAGATAAAATTTTAAGGATACTTTAAGGATTATTGCGATGTAACCTAAGGGTTACACCGCATTTTTTATTATATAATATAATAAAGAGAAGGAGGTGAGACTCATGATTCCAGATGAGCTCACTCTCTCTGACTATTCCGAGGAGGTTGAGACAGATGATTATTTCGGTCAACGGATTCGAGGAAGCGAAAGCTTACCCTGTGATGTACAACAGCTCCGAGCTGTTGATGGACAATACCAAGGATGTGTTCTACATCAAAGCTGTGGATGGTATGGGCAAGTATACTATCAACAGCTACAAGTTTGAACAAGTTGAGAATGAAAGACCTCTCACTGCTGCCGACTTCGTCACTCGTGAGCAGTTCGATGGTCTCAACAACAAGCTGGACTTTTTAATTCAAAAATTGGGGGTATTGAACAATGGCGAACAGCATACTCAACCAAATGCAGCAACCCGTAATGCGAAGTAACAACAGCGCTATCTCTCCTCAAATGCTGCAACAGTTACAACAATTCAAGAACACTTTCAGAGGCAATCCTAAGCAGCAAGTCATGCGAATGATGCAGCAAGGTCTCCGCTCCAACGAGCAGCTGCAGCAAGCTATGAACATGGCTCATCAAGTCCAGAGCCTTCTTAAGTGATCATAACTCGTAGTGCGCAATGCGAGTGTGATAAAATTTTGTAAAGGAGATTGAATATGGATAACTATTCTCTGTCTGACATTCGTGCAGCAACCGATCACGATGACGATGGCTTCAGCGGCCAGGGTGGCTGGTTCTGGATTGTCGTCCTGTTCCTGTTCATGTTTGGCTTCGGCGGTACCGGCTTCGGTGGCAACGGCGCTCTGACTAAGGCAGATCTGTGTCAGGACTTCAACTTCAACGATCTGCAGAATGGCGTACGCGGCATTCAGAACGGTCTCTGCGATGGCTTCTACGCGCAGAACACGACCATGCTGCAAGGCTTCAACTCTCTCGGTCAGCAGCTGTCCGAGAACCGCTTCGCTCAACAGAACTGCTGCTGCGAGACCAATCGCAACATCGACTCTGTTCGTGCTGAAAACTACAAGAACACCTGCGAGATCACCACTGCGATTCATGCAGAGGGCGAGCAGACTCGTGCTCTCATCAACAGCAATACGATGCAGGCTCTTCGCGATAAGATTACTGCGAAGGATCAGGAGCTGCAGACTGCTAACTTCCAGCTGTCGCAGCAGGCTCAGAATGCAGTTCTGATCAACGCCCTGCGGCCTTTCCCGCAGCCTGCGTACGTCACCTGCAGCCCGTACACTGCTGCTAACGGCTTTGGCTGTGGCTGCAATCCCGGTTGCAACTGTGCGTAAGGAGGCGTGATCAATGATTGATGCTGTGAATGTTCCTGTTCAGTCCGTAGTTGCGAACGGCTCTGTGCTGTTTGCTAGCACGCGTATCAGAACAGGTTGCGTAACTCGGCACGAAGCAGGCTCTAGCAGAGTTCTTCTGTTGAGCCCTGGCGTGTACAGAGTCTCTTTCAACGGCAATGTCAGCATTCCGACCGGCGGTACTGCTGCGCAGACTAGCGTAGCGATTACACAAGACGGCGAGCCGATTGCTGGCAGCACCATGCTGTACACACCTGCTGCAGTTGCTGTCCCAGGCAACATCTCCGCCGATGTGCTGGTTCGTGTCTACCAATGCTGCTCAACTTCTACGATCAGTGTTCGCAACACTGGTGCTGACACCATCAACATCCAGGATGCTAACATCGTGGTCACGCGGGAGAGCTGATCATGGGAAAGTATCGTGAGCTTGTGTCCAAAGCAATGGACAAAGGTTTTGCAGAGGAAGCGTGGGCCGCAACAGATGAGATAATGGCTCAACTGTGTAAGCGCTATCCTGAGTACTACGATGCTTTGATCTGCGAGCTTGAAAAGCTTGCGTATCGAATTTCCAAGGAGCAGGCTGAACGCATTGTGCGTAGCATGTCTCCGTATGGCCAACGCTGGTCTCTTGAGCAAGTACGCAACCTACTAAAGTCTAAAGGCATCACCGAGAACTGCGTCAACTGGTATCTTGTAATGAACATGGTCTATAATGACAACATGAACACTGCAAGCATGGTTGGCATGCAGAACGATGAGAACTTCTTCTTCAGTTTGGCGTGTGACTTCATCAACGACCCTGATGCAAAGCCTTTCAAAGTTGAGAAGTACTTTCTCGACTAACTAAATAGAGGGACCTGGGCAATAGCCCAGGTCTTTCTTTATGCTCTAAATTTCTTCAACCCATTACGCTCAAAATATTTTAAGTGTTGATAAGCATCTTTAACATGCTCAGTCAACTTAAAATCAGGCGTCTCTTTTACCTGCTCCCAGTCAGCTTGAAAACCACCAAAGTACTTTTTCACACTCGGTGCTTGCTCAACTATCCGAATGCTCATTTCAGCACACATATACCTGATCACGCCGATTACCTCACATGGGTAAAAGCTGTTCCACGCCAACGACTTTGCCATCTGCGGATAGAGGTTGAACCGCTCGAGCACTACAATCTGCGGAGCCCACTGGCAGATTAAACTAGCGACTCGTTGATGATCTTTCGGCAACGTGCCGCCGAAGTACTCATACGCACCAGGCTGGCTGCCATGCACAATCCAGCTCCGAACGCACCAACCGGTACTTTCACCAGGGTCAAAAGCCAGTATATCTAAATGATTACTCATCAGCTAAAGCCTCCCTTATGTCCTCTGCCTTGTTACGATTGATTCTACCGACATGTTGATCGAACGAGCCGGTGCACTCTAGATAGTAAATGGTAACTGGATTGTCCTGACCCATCCGTCTCAACCTATCTTCAGCCTGATTGAGAATCTCAGGTGACCAATCGCGGTCGATAAAGATCATCAATCTACAAACCTGCTGTAAGCCATCGTAGCCCTGACCCATAGCACCAATTGTACCTGCAAGCACCTGAGCACCTCGTTCAACAAAACAGCGCTTACTCAACTCGTTCTGTTCTGCAGATTGTTGACCAGTAATCTTAACCGCTTCAACCTTATTAGCTGTAAGGTACTCAACCAATGCAGATATCGTCTTTTCGAACACAGAGAACACTACGAACTTCTCTTTTAGATTGTTGAGACAGGTCTCTAGGATCCATTCAAACTTCGGACCAGGCTCGTCAGCGCCTAAGTACAGACCAGGCCAGGATGTTGTCTGCATCAACCGAAGTGTAAGCACAGCGCCATTCGGTATGGTCAGCTGCTCTGGTAATTCATCCAGCAGTAGCTGTTTCTCCTTTCGGTAAAGCTCTCGCTGCTTTTTGCTCATCGGCAGCTTGATAACTTCGCGAGTTTTACCGTGCGCAACCTCAACTGCACTATTACGAATGCATATAAGGTCCAGCAACTGATTCAGTATTGCTGTATGCCGAGCATCATCAGTCAAGCCTACAATTCGATCTCCCCACGGTGTACGTTGAATCTTGCAAAAGTACTCAACAAAGGCATAGTAGCTATTGCATGCATAACTTGGATCTAGAAAGTTGAGGATGCTCCACAGGTCGTCAACATAACGCAAGATAGGCGTGCCTGTCAACGCAACTCTATGCCGAGCTGGAATAGACTTGACTGCTTTAGTCTGTTGAGAGGAGCGACTCTTTATCTTGTGTGCCTCGTCAACAATTAGATAGCTCCACTGAAATGCTCTGAACTTCAATAGCGTAGCTTCGTTGCGCAGCTTGTCATAATTGACAATCCAGAATCCTGGAGTCACTTTACAGCCATTTTCGTATACATGAGCATCAATGTTCGCCCAGCGCTTCAATTGGTCTTGCCATTGATATCTTATAATCTTGGGTGTCACAATGAGAGCCGTGGGAGCTCCGCTTTGTTGAAGAAGCTTGATTGCTTCTATTGTCTTACCTAAACCCATGGGATTCGCATTGAGACAGTGGGGTAAAGCAAGCATACTCATCACATCATCAACCTGATAGGGTTTCAACTGGTCCGCATTAAGCTGGTCCATTCGCTGTTGAAGATTGTCTGGTGTATGACGTAGCTCTTTATCGTTGAAGATACCTAAAACGATTCGGTTGACAAGATTGTTCTCCGCAATGACCCAGGGTTCGCCCTTACGCTGTCTCCAACCGAGCAGCATACTTGGATCCGGCGGATCAAGTACTTTAATGTACTTGTCATTTGTGTACGGTAGTATCTTCACAGTTTACCTCCAAAAATCGCATGTAGCAACAAGATCTCAATAATCCAGACAAGTACTACTATTACGACAACCTCCATAGCATTACTCCTTCGGCTTCGGTAAGCCGGTCTCCATGTCCAGCTTATACATCTCGCCCCACTTATAGCCAATCTCTGCATCAGCTACAAATGGTACAGGACAATCAGGTACGTACTGCAGCGGCGTAGTTGCCATCAACTCAACACACGTGTTGCCGATTGTCTTTAGCGCCTCTGGTTTATCCTCAACCTCAATAATGATTGAGTCATGGACCGTCGCAACAATTCGAGCTCGACCCTTCCAATTTTGTTGCAAGTAGTCGTAGATGTTCATCAGCGAGAACATTGCAAAGTCGGAAGCTGTACCTTGAATCGGCGTGTTGATATATTCATTCTGGATATGGTTGAGCTCAGAATCTGTCAACACGAAATGCCGCTCACGTCCAAAGATCGTAACGCAAGGCTCGCCTCTGGTAGCCATCTTGCGTCGATTCATAATGTACTCCTTCACCTTAGGCATAGGAGCGAACCACTTATCAATGATGCTCTGAGCTTCGCGCATGCTCTTCTTGAACTTAGTTGCGATGGATCCAGCACCGCGACCATATGCGATCCCAAAATTGATTGTCTTAGCTAGGTTGCGCAACTCCTTATCTTTATGCGAACCTTCGCCAAACATCATATCGCAGACTGCATCATGCAGGTCTTGACCACTCTGGTAAATCTGAATCAAAGCCGGATCCTTGCTCAGCATCGCAAGCACTCGAAGCTCGCACTGGCTGTAGTCGAGTTGAAGCAAGCATGTTCCAGGCGATGCTACAATCAGATTTTTGATCATCTTGTTGCGAGGAATGTTCTGCATATTCGGATTCGAGCTACTCAATCGACCTGTCTCTGTGCCATGCAGATTGAATGTGCACCGTACTCGACTGTCTCTACACAGCACGTCTCGAATGCCGACAACATAGGTGTCGAGGTACTTGCTGTACTTTCGTACTGCTAAGATGGACTCCATGAACTCCTTAGCATCAGCATCGTCTTTAGACTCAACCTCTTCCATCAACATCTGCATAGTTTCTGCATCAGTACCTGGTACAGGATGACTCACGACCTCGCCCAGCATCCATTTCAGCTGCTTAGGAGACTTTGGACTGAACTCCATATCTGGCTTTACCTTTGCTCCAGTTGCAGCACCATACAGCAGAGGATTCCAATACTTACCCGCAACCTTGGCCAGACGAGCTTTTGACTCGACAATCAGCTTATCCAGTTCAGCTTCCAGCTCTTCCAGATAGTCCAGATCGATGCGTGCACCTGCAAGTTCAACAGCGCCGTATGCTGTAGAGGCTCTGCACAGCTGATGGTAGATGAAATCAGAGCCCGGTCTCATCAACTCGTTAAAGCATTGATGAAGTCGATATGTTGCGATGCAATCTCGTTGCATGTATGGAATCAACGTCTCAGTTGGAATGTAGTCGTACATAAACTCCTTTAACGGAACTTTACGCTGCTTACACCAGTTGCGCTTCAACTGATCCAGCTCATCGTCCCAAGCAGGAGCCTGTAGGTAAAGTTGACCAAGGTCCTTCAAACCATGTGTGCCTTGCTTCTCGTTGATGCAAGCAAAATGCTGAAGCATAGTGTCCTCATCAACGTGAGCGTCCAAGTTGCACAGGTACTTAAGTCTGCCACAGTCGAACTTGCCGTTGTGCCAGATATACTTGATATCGGGCTGACTGAAGACTGTCTGCAACGCTTCCCAGATTTCGGGATTAGGCTGCATTGTGGTCTTAGCACCAACAATCGGAATGTCATAAATAGCCAGACAATGGCTAGGCCCATATGCAAAGCCAATAGACAGCAGCATGTTGTCTTCCCACTCAACTCTACGAGTCTCAATATCACAAGCAAGCCAGCTATCATACTGTCGAGCGAGATCGGGAAGCTTCTTCAACACTTCGCAAAGGGTATAAGGCTGTAATCCAGTGACCGAATCCAGTACCAGATCTTTGTCATCCCATCTGTACTTTGGACTTGTAAAGTCCATAGTTTCAAAAGCTTTTACAGCTTCCGAAAAGTGCTCCAGCTGCATCATGTTGGTACGCAGAATGTTGGTCGGAGGTACAAGCAACGTCTTTGTTGACCATACGATCTTATACCAAGACATAACATCTCTAGTAGCCTTAACATGCCGGTCTTCCGGCATGTTAGGCGCGATCTGTTGAACGATTTTATCCATCGGATAAAGCCTCCTTCAAAAATTCTGTCCAAAGAACTGTAGCAGCAGAGTGCAGAGACTTGCTAAGAGAATTAACACTGCGACATACTGCAGAACCACTGTTGACAGGCATCAGATCCCAGGCTAGGATCTCACCGGAATCGACTTCCGGTATCACCTCATGAATAACGTTGCCGATGTACAGGTAGCGACCCTCATGAATGCCTTCAAAAAGTCTCTCTTGAGGATCCTTACCCTTCAAATCTCTGTACAGTTGAATAGGTGCAGGGTGCAGATTGTAGCACTTAATATTCTTCTCCTTCAACCACTCCACGTACCACTTAGGCAGGATACGATTGTAGCCGTGCAGCGTCAGCACACTATTCGGTCTCAGAACACCGACACTATTCTCCAGAATACCATCGTGTCGGCCAAACCAGACTCTCGGCAGTAATGATCCGTTGTACTCGAAGTTGTTTGTGTAGATAGCATCTGGTTTACGACCAAGCCTCTCTGAAACAGCTTCGATCTCCTTTCCAGTATGCGAGAACATTGCGTACCAAGTCTTATTCAACTCCATTGCAGAACCTCCTAAAGCCCTGAATATTACTACGAATGACCTGCCATTGCTCATCAGAGACTTGCTCGTTTATCATAGTGTATAGCTTACGAGTTTCTTTATCTCTCAGGCCCGAAGGTCCGTACGAGATGCCTGCCAGACCGTGCACGACAGGATTACTAGTATCGACAGAATCGATCCACAGAAACTCGCCTCCGCGCTGAAATGCTCCGTAGCATGTTAGCTCTTGAGGTACCGCAACCCCTAGCAGGTGATGAGGCTTGCACCGATCAATCACACGCTGCTCATCCATTTGAAGTAGAGTTTTCAACCGCCCTGTTGCAAGCTGCAGCCACCTAGTAGAGCTTTTTACACACTCCACGTACCAAGAGCAGTCGAAGCTAATGCCGATCTTGTCGCAGTACGGTGCAATAGCTTTATAGCACCGCACAAAATCGTCGTAGTTCTTACCCTGCACAACTCCGATTCGCTTACCAGGCAGGTCAGGATACTGTTTGGTAAAATCGAAGAAGCGATCGATTGTAGCATCTGCATCTTCCAGAACATCAGGTACGACGTACCAGGTAGGACTTAAAGCATAGACCCAGTATGCAAACGTGTCTGCGTTGAACGCTTCGCCCAGCTCGAATACGCTGTTGTCCAGAATCACGTCACGACCCTTGCGCAACGCCTCCTGGAACAGCTCGTAGTACTGTCGATCCTCTTCGAACAGATGTACGAGAGCATAATCGCCATCTGTCAACTCTTGCACCTGGTGAAAAATACTCTTAGGAGCTTCATGGTATGTCTTAATCATGGTAAATCCTCCACGGCCGTCCACACGGTTTCATCTCATGGCAAATACCGCCACAGTAGCCACACATCGGCACAAGTAGCCCAATGTATGCCTTTTCAGCACGCTCAACTGCATCACACATTTCTCTAACTACAGCTCGAGCCTCAGCTGTAGCCTGGTTGCACAGACGCTTGTTTGCAAGCACCTGAATCTGCTCACCGTTGCAATCAAGGATCATGTTGACTGCGGCGTCTTGTCTTGCTGCATTTCGATCGTACTTGTCCTGCCGATCGTTGCGCTGACTCCGAATATAAACACCAAAGTCCGCAACATACGGCATGTCGTGCACATGCGTGCGCAATTCGCAAGCTACCCAATACGGCACATCCTCAATCAGAAAAGACCAGCGCAGATATCGAATAGGACTGTGCCGAGCTCTCAGAATAGCATGACGCCATTCTGTTGAGGGAACTACGCCTTCAGTGTAACCCACTGTCGTCCGAGCTCTGCGATTGACCTCTTTCCAGTCTTCATCGGTTGGAGCTTTCAGCAGTGTTACACGGGTGCCAACTTTAGCTTCAATCATTTCGAGACCTCCTGCTTGTCTAGATACGCAATCAGTCGATTGAGATACCACTGAGCTTTCTTCAAATCTTCAAGACCATTCTTACCGCGTTCACGCGTGATATACTTCAGAACTTGCCCCTTAGCATACCCCCGATATTCTTCAGGCGTAAGCTGATCTTCCATGATGCGGATGACTTCAATCTTACCACGGGTGTAGTGACTCGGGTGATTTACATTATCATTTACCATAACGATCCTCCAATTTCTTCACATTGTAGTTGTACAGATCTTCCAACGTATAGCCTCGGCATGCTGCTGCAGCTGTAAGATACCACAGCACATCGCCCAACTCTTCCAGCCAATGATCCGGATCTTGCGGTATCTGCTTCCACAGCTCACGCGTCGCAAGGCCCGCAACCTCGCCAGCTTCCTCAGCCAAACCCAAGCAAGCAAAGTTGAGCAGCTTCGGTTCCATGCCCGGATGCAGCTTAGCATCCTCGGACTCGAGTAAATGCTGCAACCGAGGCGCTTGCTCCAACGAGTTGCGCACATAAGTGTCAATTTTCTGCGTTTGCATTCTCTTTTCGCTCCTTTAAGTATTCTTTCAGCTCAGCTGTAGCACGCCAAGCATTTGTACCACTAGCAGTAACTACACCGCCAGCCAGCAACTCTTTGTAGATATCATACATAAAGTATCTATCCACGTCTAGGATCTCTCTAGCTGCCTTAAGGCTAATAGTGCCAGCAGCGATAAAGTTCTCGAGTTTAGGGTACCGAGTCAACCACTTTTCAGCAACTGCTTTATCCATTACAACACCTCCAGCAGTTATAGATCCATTTGTTTTGCAACTTCCATTAACAGCTTATCCGGAATGTAGCTTGCAGAAGGTCCAGGTCTCAACAAGCCTCGTGTAATCAAGTCGGACATGATCTTAGAGCTCTCGTCCTTACTCATACCTAAGATCTCTTGGAATTGGAATCCCTTAAAGCTTGATGCAGTCAGTAGAGCTTTAATAGCAGGGTTAACTGCGATCAATGTACGAATAAACTGCATATTGTCTGCACGCTTAGCCTGAGCTCTCTTGAACTCTCGAATGTAATCGCCGTATGCCATCGAAGACTTGTTGAGTGTTACCTCCAAGAACTCTTCAGCCCAGCGAACATATCGAGCATCAACTTGCAGCCAGCCTGTTACAGGATCATAAGAGCCACTCGCAATAGCAAAAGCACATGCAAGTCTGAGCAGCTTCTCATGCACTGCAACACCTACGATTAGCGAGCCACCACCAAGCTTTGCATTCAGATCCTTAGCACAAGCTCTAACCTCTGCTTTAGCCTCAGATGTAATCTTGATGTCGTCAGCCTCAATACTCCACGCTAAGCTAAACAACGCTCTCCATGGACCAACCTGCACAGGAGTATCGTAATCGAAATCGCCCAGCACATCAACGTCCTCACGTGCAGCTGAAATCACAAGATCGAATCGAGCCTGATCCTCCATAACTGGAATAAACTCTTGGAACGCTCCAAAGCCCTTCCAGTAGAAGTCAGACAAGTTGCGACCGTTACGCGGGTTGCTGAACCACAGCAGACGTGTTCTAGCTCTAGCTTCGCCCTTGACAATCTTGTTGAGTGTAACAGCACCGCTCGATCTTGTTGAGGAGAGATCCTTTATGTCCTCAACCTCCAAGCCGGAGGCCTCATCAATCATCAACAGACCGCGATCGTTCATTGGTATTGCACCCCAGGTTACAACCCAGCTATCGCCGAATCGTTGAACACCGCCAATGACACCTGTGCGCCGAGCATTCTCGCCGTTGATATAGCCACCCATGCCCAGCACTTTGACAAAGCGTTGAGCCATCTGAGACTTACCAGTACGAGTATCGCCAATGCACATCGTGTCTAGCCAGCCCTTGATAACACCACCCTGCCAAGGTATCTCAGTTACGGAACAATACGTCAAAAGAATAGCACCGAACAGATCAGGTCTACCTTCAATGCCTAAAGAGGGCATCCACTCTTCGTAGTACGTATTGATCAGATCCATCGCAGAATGAGCTTTAGCACCAACCTGTCTGAATCGAGCAATTAACTCAGGTTCAATGTTAGGTTGAACAGCTGTTACACACTCTGCATCTCGAATCAAGTAGTAGTTCTGTTGAGTGGTGGGATCAGTGACTCTGCAAGCCTCGAAGTCGTACTTCATGGTAGCGTTCAGTCTGTAGTCAGTATACAGATAAACACCGTAGCGATTCTCGAACGAAGCTTCCTCAAGGCCGTCAATAAAGCTTGCACTCTCCTGGAAGATCAGTTTCTGACAGTTGATGAGATCAACTGCTTCAGCATGTACTGATTTACAGCCAAACACTTGACGAGCGTAGCTGTCTTGTGCCGAGTCAGGCGAGTTCATAAAGCGCAAAAGTTGACGAGGATCTACATCGATTGTCTGAGTCAGGTCGTCATTCGCAGGCGTGAAAGCTAGCGGACATGGTTTACTGCAATTTGCATTACCGCATACGCATCTTAACTTCACAGGCACTGTGTAGATCTTAGGCTCAACACCTACTACACTCATACCTCGCAACTTCATCCACGAGTTCAGATGCTCTGTAAACTCACTGCGAACAAGAGATACGTCTTGAGCTTCTGTCGCGGCTTTGAGTTTCTCGTACTCGAGATATGTTGAAGCGTACTGCCATACATCAACAGTTGTGCCGGTAAGTTGACACGACGTGTAGTAGTCAACAAAATCTTTCTGCGGAAGTCTAATAATACGGATACTAGCAGCAATCGGCTTCAAGAGCTGAATGTACGTGTTCACGGACCGCTGACCAACTGTATCAGCATCCAGCATAAGCACAACATCTTTGCCGCTGAATAAGCTAATCTCATCTGATGGGATCGAGCTACCGCCGGTACCAGTTACAGCGTTTAAGCCCTGTGACCTAGCCGCAGCACAATCTTTCTCGCCCTCAACAACTACAATCTCAGACTTGTCAAACGCTATGTAAGGCCAATAGCGTCTCTGTCCAAGACCTCGAACATTCAAGCACTTTGGCTCTTTCGTTTCGGCAATTCTACGTTGAGGAGGTAGATACCGGCGAAGGTTGACCCAGTAACCACGCCTGGACTTGATTGGGAAGATAACTCTGAAGTCGTCTAGCCCCAACTTCAACTCCTCTATTGTTTGCGGAGTAATGCCAAAGCTTTGCAGGATAGCTAAGTCCTTCGGACTCTTGAGCAGCTGTTGATGATACTTCTCAACTTGCTGCTCTGTTGGAAACGGTAGAGTGCCCTTTGTCTCCCAGTACTCAAATGCGTACTTGCCGATCTTTGGCTCCACATCAAAGTACTCTGCTAGGAACTCCTTCTCCGAACCACCCTTATTACACCCATGGCAGTACCACTCGTGCGTGGTCGTGTTGACTGTAAATGAAGGCGTCTTGTCCGGATGAAAGGGGCAGTTAGCATATAGCTGGTCACCTTGTGCAGATGAGAAAGCTATAAACTCATCGTAAATAAGGGCCAATGTATCCCTCCTCTGCTAATTGGAGCGACGAGTTACCTCGCCGCTCCATGTAGTATCAAGCCGGCATAACCTTCTTGATTCTGTTAACGATATCGCCGTTATAGGTCTCCTGAATGACCTTGCCCTTGACCTGCATGCCAAGCAGCTCGCTGACGTCCATCTCGACCAGCTCGCTGGTGTCAACGCCCAGAGCATCGAACAGCTCCTTGACCTTCCACAGACACTTGTCAATCAGAACGTAGTTGTCCCACAGCTTACGATTGCCTTCGACGCCGTTGACGTCGTACTCAACCTTCAGCATGGGATTGCCGGTGCTGCTCGTGGTCTCTTCGATCTTGGCGATGGTCAGATCATACACGCCTTCATCAAGAGGCTCGCGAGACGGGACGCTGGAAAAATCGAGGTTCAACATAAAGTACCTTCCCAGGGTAGGCTATTATCGTTGCCATCCTGTACCGACTGCATCTCGGGTGGATGATAAAATTACGCTGCTACGCAGCTGGTGCGTCTGACGAGACTTGAACTCGTACGTCTTGCGACACAGGAACCTAAATCCTGCATGTCTACCGATTCCATCACAGACGCATATGGCAGAGCTAGCTGGAGTCGAACCAGCGATACGTGAGTCAAAGTCACGTGCCTTAACCACTTGGCTATAGCTCTATGTACTCCCGGTTTGCACGGTTACCCTACTTGTTTATACTCCGTTAGTGACTCCCTTTAGAGTGTACGTATTAGACTACGTACTTACCATACTTCTGCTTCTTTGCAATCTGTCTTGCAAGATACAAAATCGGCGTATCCAGCAGAGACGTCACAATAAAGATAGCAAAGCTAGAACCAATAATGGACCACAGCGTTGCAGTGCTTACAGTGCCGTAAAAAGCACCATAGTTAAACAGAATCGCATTCAAGGCCTGAGAAATGAGAGTTGCACCATTGTTGCGAAGCCACATCTTACTCTCATTGTTGCCGGAAAGCTTCCAGATGAAGTGATAAAGCTTGACATCCACCAACTGGCAGATAGCAAATACTACCAAGCTTGCAATCAGCACTCTGGGCGTGTTGGAGAACACAGTCACAACTGCAGAGTAAACAAAGTCACTCTCGCTAGGAGTGTAGTGCAACCAGATGTTGGACAGCACAATCATACTCAACGAAGTCAGGATGCCCAACTTAGCGCATTTGCTTGCTGCGTCTTTGCCGTGTACCTCGCTCAGTATGTCTGTTGCAAGAAATGTGCCTGCAAAGAGCATGTTACCCAAAGTCATTTCCATGCCGAACGCTTTCACCATGATGACTACCTCGATGTTCGCTGCTATGGTCAGAAAAGCTGTCAGGCCGTACAAACCTGTACTCCCGAATGCTCGATACCACAGCAGCACCGAACCAAAGGTCAGCAGCAACGTTACGATGATTAGGACTTCATTCATGAGATATACCTCCAGTTTTATATTTATAACCTGGTTCTCTGGCACAGGTTATATTTAGTTTTTAGAGAACAGCTGCTTAGCTGTCGGGTTCTTGATGTCGACCCCAACACCAAGACGAGTCTTACCAGGCCACTTACCCTTCGACTTCGTTGTTGCACAATACTGACCCTGAAGATCAGTGTACGTGTGCACAACCACGTCAAAGTAAGCAGGCATTTCTTGAACCATCTTACCGTGGATAGCAGGACCGCCGTAGATAACGCCACTGATCTCGTCCTTATCCAGCTTCTCCTGCATAGTAAACACTTGATTTACCTTGCAGGCACGCAGCTGCTGGACTGCAAGCTTATTCAGATCCGTCATCATGCCCCAATGTTGAATCTGAATATTCTTTCTGAAGTTGAGACCTGATCCCTTCATCTCAGCGTCCTTGCTTCTCAACTCCTCTAGCATGTACCACTGAATCTCGGACCAGGTGTCCCAGAGTACCCAATCGAACGGTTGAGTGATCGGTACCCCGAACTTCTGCGACCACTTCTTGGGATCATTAGCCTCGACCAGCTTGTACGCCTCGTTCAGGTCTTGGAACTTAGTGAAGTCCACAACAGTGATGTTGTCAGTGTAGTGTGCTTTCAGCAAATCTGGAGCATTACGAAGCGTCTTGATGCCCTGGTCAATGTCGATGATCAGCGTACGTCCAAGCTCGCCTACTGTACCCATCAAATGAGTCTTACCAGTACCGCTTGCTCCGTACACCAGAGCGAATGTCGGATCAGTGTCGGGCTTATTCAAATCAATAATCTGCATCTAATCACCTCCTCGAGATATCTATATTATAGATGCTTCAGCAGCAGAAATCAAGTGCACTGATATAAAAATTTCAGTTTCTTTTATATGGTACACTTAATTTCAAACTGCTATGTCGCTTAGAATTGACCACCAGCATCCTTGTACTGCTGTAGCAAAGCAGCAAAACTGGGGTTCTTCTCGGCAATTAGGTCATAGGTGACCATAGACTCCAAGCGCTTCTTCTCAGCATCGAGCTGCTTCTTCAGCCTTGCCAACATTTTTCTACGCTCAACCTCGGTGATGTAGGAGGCCAAGTTGACCATGCAAACCACCGGAGCGATCGAGTCCAGATCAAACGAGGACATTGCATTGATAGTAGCGATCTGAGCCAGCTGATAACCCGTCTTGCAGTGCACCAGCACGGTGTCGCCGAGCGCAACCTTACCAACCAAATTGTCCGGCAGTCTATAGATATACCGCTTCAGGTGACTGGGGTCACGATGATCGTACTCGTCCCAATTAGCTGTTGCATAGGTATCATTCTGTCTCCAGCTGAAGACACACTCAACTAAATTAGTTGAAGGAAATTGAATGTTCGTCATTTTACTTACCTCCCAAGTCTCGAATCTTGAGCGCAACCTGCGCTATAAACTGGCTGTTAGTCAGCTTGCCCTTCCTAAGGCTTGCAGTATTGCCGAAGTAGGCCTGCAGCACATCAGGTGACGTATTGTCGTATATGTACTCAATTGCATGTCGCATCACTCGTTCGACTCGAAATGCAGTCGTCGGAATAGACATTCGCTGTGCAACCTCTGGATAAAGTCGCTTTGTGACACCTCGATTTAGATACGTAGGATCTGAAATCGCCAACTCGATGCCGATGGTCAGAGCCTCGTGTCCCTTCAGATTAGCCGGTACTCCCAGCTCCAACAAAATGTCGTGAATACGCTTCGTCATTCTACTAACTCCTTTCTAAATATATACACGTAATATTGATCACGCTGTGCAATGTGTAACGGTAGCTTGCATCGCACAACAGTCTTACGAAGATCTATCACCAGAGTTTTAGGGCTACGCGCATAACGCGTCAAGTCTAGCCGAATAATATCCAGCTCGGACTCGCACACAGAAAACAGGAACTTCTGCAGAGCTTTGCGATCTCGACTACCCCAGGACTCAATCCAGATTGAGCTGGTTGCGTAGTTAGGGGTGATTATAATCATGACTTTGTACTCCTCTCTGTCTTCTCCTCCAGGTGATCCTCGGTACGCTCAACAAACTCCTCGCTAAACTCATGCAGAATCTTCTCTCTGTCCAGATTCTCATACATGTAAGTTGAGCAGATTGTCTTGAACGTACACATGCTGCAACCCATATAGCTGGGCTTCGGAGCCGCATACGAGTTGCTATCAACCATATGCTTACACTCTCTGCAATCGTTGAAGAAAGCAAGCATGAAGTTGTCCAAGTCTTCATCGCTGTATGTGCACAGCGTTCTGTGATACTGGAACTGCCGAAGCAGCTTCTTGACTTCATTGAGATACACGCCACCCAGCTCGTACTGCGTACCATGCTTCTGGTTATACTCCTTAACGAACACCTGCAACGCCCAGGTGTATACACGAGGCTGCTCATCGAGCCACAGATAAGACTCATCTCTGAAGTTCTTACAAGTCTTATGCTCGAAGCCGTAGATCTTACCTTCCTCTTTGTCCAGCACAATCATATCGATTGAGCCGCAGATCGTTAAGCTAGGCTCCATAACCGGATTGCCATTTGCATCATAGATGCGCTCTCCAGTCTTCGGATCTGTTGAGGGGACTAGAGGAAACAGATACTCACCGAAGCTTGTTGTCGGTATAATGTTGAAATGATGCTCGATATCCAGCACAGTGAACCGCTCCAGATCGTCCGGCAGCACATTCTTGTAGTAGCCGGGTACCATAGCAAGCAGAGCTGCATCAGTATCAGACTGCATCTCACGGCGCACCATCTCCATGACCTTATCCAGAGGCACGTCCAAGTACAGCTGCGCTAATGCCTCGTGAAAAATCGTGCCGAAAGCAAATGCTGGTGGCGTGACCATTGGTCTCAAATGGAACTTATTTCTCGAAGAGAGCTGCCACTGACGCTTGCACGCCTTGAATGTTTTGATTTCAGATACATCAACTTTCAACGAACTGTACCTCCTTCAACGCGCCCTTCATCCAGACATTCAGTGCATCCATGCACTCAGGGCACAGGTCTCGCCAGCCGCCATACTGACTAGCAACATCGATACTGCCGCGATAATCGGCGTATGCAATCGATACCACGTTAGGCTGCTTCTTAGCAATCTGGTAGTATGCATTGCACCGATCACATCTCTTCGCCATTGCCATTCTCGTTATACTCCTTTTTCATTGCCTGATACTGACGCATCAGCTCATTGATATCACCAAGCGCTACGCTTACTCCGTTGCTCGGAACAGTACAGTAATCAAATACGCCCGCAGATCTCACAGCACAGAAAATCGCTAAGTCGCGATCGTCCATCTTGAGCAGTCTACAAGCAGCATCGAGCACTTGATATCGATCGACTTTGCTAACATCAGACAGATTAGCCTCGCACCTTAAAGCGCCTTCTTTATCTGTGGACTCAATGTGTATGAAACCTTTCATACTCTGAAAAACTCCCTTCTACAATTATTACAGAAAAACTTGTTGTACTGTTGAGATACTAGCTCAGTTGTATTGTAGCTCCTGCAGTACACGCATCGCGTTTGCTCATGATGCTCATCGAGCACGTATGAGTTTGTTGCTGAGACTCCTTCCAAGCACGGAGTGCATATGCGAATCAGTTGACGGGTTTCAGGATCACGCTCCCGGTTCATCAGCTGCTCTGGCACCCATTTCATGCACCCCGGGCACCAGCAATATCCTTCCACGTAACTACCACCTCCTTCAGTTCAAAATAAATGCTACACTACCTGTCTTCAAAAGAGCCCCGAACCAGCGGAAGTCAAAACCAGCTCGGGGCTCCTACTATGAGCAACGCTCACAATGGCACAGCCGGGTACCGTGCCTGGAGCGATTACTCGGCAGCCTTAGCCGCAGCAGCATCAGCCTTACGCTGAGCTTCATCGGCAAGCTCCTGTGCATACGTACCGTTGAAACGATCCTCGACAGCCTTTGCCAGACCAGCAGGCGCAACGCCCTTCATGTTCAGCATGCCGTTCGAGATGACCTTGATGTCGTTGCCCTTGAAGACGGGCTCGGTGCCTGCCAGCAGAGCTTCAGCCAGAGGACGCAGGACCGTGTGAGACAGAGTCTGCATCACGATGGCATAGACCTCAACGTCGCCCTTCAGGCAGATCATCTGATTGTTCTCCATCTCGTAGCTCGGGTAGCGTCTCTGGGCGATCATCTGACCATCGACTTCGATCTTCGCACCGTAACCGCCACCAGCAGTCTTGCGACGACCGTCGTTCTCTTTCAGCTGAGCGTCGATCTTGATAGCAGCATCAACGACGTCTTCCAGAGTAGCCAAACCCTTGTCAGCATCCAGACGACGGCTGATGAAGCGCTCGATTGCGTCCCAGTTGAAGACCTTGGCGTCATACACAACGCCCTCTTTCGGCTGCTTTGCAACCGAGTACAGACGGACCGGATTCAGATCGAAGACACCGGCAAACGCCTTGAGGGAAGGCTGCACGCCTTTGATTTCCATAATCTGTTCAATGTTGTTCATAGTAAACCTCCAAATTTGTTTTGTATTAGTTCTTATCTACATTATTATTATAGCTGCTTTGCTCGAGAAAATCAAGTCTTTTGTTGAGATTTTTGAAAATTGTTTGGACTGAAACAAATCCGATCAGTTCTGTTGAGGGGTGTGTACCGAATTCGGAACCCAGAGTTTACCGCTCTGTTTCAGCCTCAGGTAGACAGCTTGCACTTGAGCTTCGCTCATAGCTCTCACTTTCTGCTGCCATTTTTCAGCATCGCCGTACTGACACATCAGAATCCAGCGCATTTCGTTAGTGCCCATTACTTATGCCACCTTCCATTTTTCTTCAACCACTTAGCGTGATTCATCTTACGCTTCGTACCTACTGTTGGGTATGTGCTAGGGTCAATCGCAGCGAGCTTAGCTCGAGCTGCATACTCAGCATGCTTCTCACGCTCGTAGGCCTTGTATGCATCGCACTCGCCGTGACAGGTTGCGGATCTGTTGACACAGTCTCTAGTGCACGGACACTTTAGTTGAAGGTCAGTCATGCTCATCCTTGCTCCATCCAAGGTGGCTACCGATGTAGAACTTGAACGGTCCAAAGCGAGGGTGCTCCAGCTTAGACCAGTCGAACCGAGGTAGCGGCTGGTCTGCTGACCGCTCTGGAGTTCGAGCCTGCTCCGAACGCTGCCAGATGTTGAACAGGTTTGTTGACCTGACGAGGTTGACCATGCTGGGCTTAGCGTACATACTCGGGTCCTTCGGAATGAGGTACAGGTCCAGTCCACCATAAGGTGCATCCTTGTCCAGGCCGACTGCTTCACTCAGCATCAGCGTACCGAGCGTGTTCTGTTGAATAAATTGACTCAGTTGATACAGGGCTTGTCTGTACTGATTCAGATAGACCTGAAGCTCAACAACTTCTGCTTCCTCGCGCAGCTGTTGCAGGAGCTCGTCCTCCTTGACCACGACGGGTTGGACTTCATTGGGTGTTTTGTTCATTTAGGCATACCTACTTTCTTCATTCGTTTTTTGAGTTGGTAACTTCTGTCCGGCAAGCAGAATGGGCACAAGCCCGATTGAGGCCAGTACAGGACCTCCAGCCTGCCAGTTTCAGGGTCTGCAATCGGCTTTCCCTTTGCGTTGAGCTTTAGCTGCATCGAGTAGTCCATTGCATTGAGGTTGGTGCCGCCTCGAGCTTGTGCTTCTCGAATGTACGTGTTCATTCTTGCTGAGACGGTTGAGCCAATGACCTGCGACAGCTGTCTGTAGCTAGTGTACACATTCAGCACCGCGCATTGGGTTGCGAAGTACGGGCTTGCTGCTGACACCAGTCGGGTGCTCCCGCCTTGCTCACTAAGTTGAGCTGGGCTAGTTGCGATGCCTAGTGAGTCCAGCTCTCGCTTCCAGAGCCACAGGCGCACAAAGCAGTCATGCAGGCATCGCTGCGCACAGAGCTTGGTGCAGGTGCAGCAGCATCTTCGAGCTCGATTGCACCCAGCTGCTCGGTATAACAATGGCGAGCCAGCTTCGCTCAGCTCTAGCTCACGCCTGGGCGGCTCGCGGTGTTGAGCATTGCGAGGGCTTGCGAACCAGATCGCATCGCCCTGAGCTGAGTCGAGCACAGTCGCTAGCGGGATCAGTTGAGCTGATTGCGCTCGGTTGAGCTGGCTCGGTTGAGCTGGTTGAGACTGGCCCGGAGGTGCGCCTGTTCCTGTTCCTGGAGTTGCACTTGGGTTGGTTGAGCTGGTTGCGATTGGACTTGAGCCAGGGGTCTGCAGGTTGAGAATGAATTGGTCCAGTCGCTGGCACTGCTGCTGGACTGCTGCATAGCTTAGGATCGGATAAGTCACTTTGCAGTACATTTTAAGTTTAGCCTCCCCTCTTTGACAAGGCGCAATATTTGCGCTTCGCTCGGTACGCTTTTAGTAAAGTGTTAAAACTTAATTTTCGCCATTTCGTCAAGAAGCTGCTCCGCTTTCATTTTGTAGCTCCAAGAGAATTTTTCGCCTTTCGTTGCCTCAATCTCAGCAGCTTTTTTTACGGTCTCGGCGTATTCCTTGGCCAGCGCGTTATACTTGGCGTTGCGTGCTTCCATCTTCGCGAGCTTTTCTTTCTTCGACATGAACATGCTATTTCCTCCTAAAACATTTTTGGTTGTGAACCTTCTTAAGTAGTAAACTAATTTTTGTAACGTGGGCTTCCACACTCTCTGGCGCGAAAATATGGTGCTCTAGAACCATGTGTTTGACTGACTAACTATTTTTACTGATTTCACTGAAACTTTCATGATTTCATTTAGTCAGTACTGGTTATTTTCTTTTTCCTTTTCTTCCTTTCTCTTTTCTTTATTATTTATTATTATTTTTATTATTAAAGAAAAATGAGAAACAATGAAATGAAATGGAATGAAAAGGGAGCAGAAACGGAACTGAACGGTTTTCATTTTAGTTAGTCAAACAGCGGTCTCGCGAGCGTCATTTCTAGAGCTCCGAAAACCCCGTTTTTTCGGTTACAAAAAACTGTTCTTTAGTTTTCAATGTGCACTATACCTTGCTAGGCAATCTGTTAGCTCAGCGCTAGGCGCTGGTCACGCGGGTGGCGCTGCGCTAGGCTTCCCCGCAACTTACTCGCGAGTTTTGTCCTCGCCGATTAGGCCAGCAATCAGTAACGCCACACCGATCAATGCGCAAGGACCGAAGAGAAATGCTGGGTCAATTGCAATGAGAATGGCACCCAAGATGATCCGAATCCAGCTGATGCTCCGTTTGCGTTTCAGTGTGATCACCTCCTCTCAATTTCAAGCGCTCAGTACTTGTTATTCTTGAACAGCTCATAGCAGAAAGCGATAAGGCCGAGTTTAGTAGAGCGTACTAGCGAGGTGTTTGCTAGCGGAGCACGCCAGGCGTCTCGAGCTTTGCGAGTGCGTCGCTTCTTTCTCAACCTACCTGCGGAGTGAGCACCTAGACTCCGCAACTTTTTGCGATTCTGCTTACTCAACCAGTTGTAGCTCATTCTGCAACCCGTCTAGCGCAGCGCACGCAGTCTTTGCAAATGCATGTCGGCTCAAGCGTGAAAGCGCTGTCTGAGTCGAACTCGTAGTATTCCGCGCCTTCATAGATCTCACCTCCGCAACAGTCGCAGTAGTGTGCAACCTTTGGCTCCTCAGGAGTCAGGCTCGGTTCAGGCGTTTCGTAGCTCATTGCAGATAACCTCCCTTATAGAATCCGCCCCAGCACATTGCAAGCCCGAGAGCTTCTCGACGAATAATCGTGCTCAACTGCATGGGGATCGTGTCAGACTGCATTGCTGTAGTCAGCATCAACAGCACTCCAGTCATACCAATGAGTGCACAAATCTTGCGCTTGGTTCTAGTTTTGAGTTTCATACCCAACCTCCTCAACTTTCTGAGACCGGGAAGCTCACGCTTCCTCAGTCTCTTTGAGATCGTCCTCGACAGTGGCCTTGATCTTCTTGGTACGAGGCTGCAGAGCCGGACCATTGAGCAGGAACGTCGTAGCACTCCAGGCAATAGGCTCGGTGGAGTCGTCCTGCAGCAGGACAACGTGCGTCTCAGTCATGTAGACGATCTGATACGGGACCTCGTTGTCTCGACGCAGCCACACCTTCTGTCCAACTTCATAATCGGACAAGCTCTTGCCAACACCAACGGTACCAGCACGCTGCTTGGTAGCATTCAGCGCCTCCCAGTCGAGGACCTCGATGTCGATTTCATGAGCTTCGAGATACTCCGCAACAGCGGCCCAGTTAGTAGCTTCCGGATCATAAGGCTGGCCGACGATAGGTGCCTTAGAGCGCTTCAGCAGCACCGGATAGGAGGTGTTAGTAGCAGCTGCCAGCTTACGAAGGCTAGCGTTCGGATACTGCTCGAATCTCTGCTTGAGGAGCTCGCTGATGGTCTCGACCTTAGCTTCGTTAGTGGTGATGTTCTTCTTAGACATGATGACTCCTTTCAAATGCTAGGTGGTTTAGGGACTAGCAGCCCTTACTTATGGATGAAGGCTTTTGGATGAACCTTCAAGAACCTTTCTTTATCTTACATCCATATTATAGTCTCTTTTGTTCCGAAAATCAAGTACTTTTTCAACTTTTTTTGTTTTTCTTTTTGTACTGTTCTCCTTTCATCTTATGTCCATATTATAAGCTCAGTTTTGAAAAAAATCAAGCTTTTTTCCGAAATTTTTTGTGAACTTTTCCATAAAGAGCAGTGCTGGTTTTTATCTATTTTACCATTTGTTTGAGTACTACTATACTACACTAATGCAGTAATGTAGGGTTTTACCTGCTAAAACATTTCGAGATTTTTAGAACAGGTGTTACCAGAAAAATTCCCAGTGCCTAAATTTCACAGATTGTAGAGCCGGTACCCCGAGAAAAAAATTCCGGGGCTCTCCCCTTCAACCGTTCAACTACGCGCTCTCCTTCAACTGTGCAACCCCACCCTTCAACCTCTCAACCCCTCAGCGATGAGCGTGCAACCACATGGGGTATAGCCAGCGATCTAGCGAGCCATATTCTGCAGGAATACAAATAGGGGCCTGCAGGTCTCGCATGCTAGAGATCTGCGTTCCGGTTGCTCGGTTACTACGGTCGAGCTTTGTACCTCTCAACCAGACAAGCCGGGTAAAATTCTCCGAATCCGATTGTTCGAGTCCAAGAAAGCCTACATTCCAGGTAGCTTCGAGAAGTATGGTATGCGCGACTGCTGCGACTCCTGGAGTGTTCCCACAGAGTAGTCCTAGTCTTAGATCCTTCAACATAACACCATTTGGTGTTGCTCTCCAGTCAATATTAGAGCTGTCTGGCTCGAGAAAGAGCTTAGACCTAGACCAGCCTCGGATCCAGAGGCTCTCGGACACAATTCTCAACCATTCAACCCAATGCTCGTTTAGATCTTGAAACAGGCGAGCTCCAACAGGATTCCCGCCAGCGATATCTCTGTACATTGTTCTAGAGTACAATAAAAGCGCTCCTTTCATTCTAGCTTTGCGAAACATTAAAAGTACAATTTCTGAAAAAATTTCTTTCAGTTTACTTGCATTTTGCTCATCTTTATTATATAATAGAATTGAGGAAGATGCAAGGACAATTTGCATGAATTCAACACTAAATTTTGAACTGAAGGGAGTGTGAGCTTATGTGTAGAGTTTGTCAACATAGCCAGCGAGCAGACATTGAGAATATGCTGCTGGAGTTGACTGATAAAGAAAAAGGCGTTACTGTTGAGAGCATTGCTGAAGAGTATGGCATTTCGACTAACGAGCTTAAGCTGCACGCTCTGTATCATACTCCTCTGGTTCGGCCTGAGGATGTCGAGGTCATCGAGGCTACTCAGCCGAGCGAGTTCGACAAGTTCGAGCCTGGCGTTCTCGTGACGGACGTTCCTTCAACTCAACCCGCGCAACCGACTCGTGACAGCCTGGTGCGTAGGGCTAAGTTGCGTGAGATGGACATGCTGGAGGCTGTCAGCCGTGAGTACCTTGTGACTCTGAAAGCAATGGGTCGCAGGATCAACAAGTTGGCTCGAACCAGTAACATTCCGGAAGAGGATCAGGATTTGCAGATCCAGATGGCTAAGATGCTTACTAAGCCGATGACTGACCTGTACATTGGTCTTGGTGGTGAGATTCGGCAGGCTGTAAAGACCATGTCTGAGGTGGACCGCATGCTGAATGGTCCTGAGGATGCTGCTGTTACGGGGCTGAGAGCTCTGACTGAAGCGATTCGAGGCAGTGGTGCATAATGGTTGATTGGAAACCATTTTCGCCTAAGGCACTGGATTTTATTCGCAACTCTGATGCGAAGTTGAACATAGCTCATGGAGCAGTTCGCTCGTCCAAGACGATTTCATGTACTGTCCGGTGGCTGTCGTACCTGATCTCTGGTCCTCCTGGAGATGTCGCCATGCTCGGGCGAACGACAGCCACCCTACAGCGAAATGTTTTGAATGACCTATTCGACACTGTAGGCATTCAGAACTACAAATGGACGAATCGACAGCAGGGTGAGTTGCGTATCTTCAACAGACGCGTGTACTGTTTCGGCGCTAACAATGAGGACGCTGAGTCCAAGATTCGAGGCGCAACTTTTGCTGGAGCTCTGTGTGATGAGGTTAACTTGTACCCTCAGAGCGTGTTCAACCAGTTGATGGCTCGTCTATCCGTTGAAGGAGCGATGTGCTTCTGTAACTGTAACCCGGACAGTCCTTACCATTGGTTTTACACCGATTACATTACGAATCCGAAGATCACCAACAAAAAAGTCTGGAAGTTCTTGATGGAGGACAATCTCAGCTTGAGTCAGTCCTACATTGAAGATTTGAAGCAGATGTACACCGGTGTTTGGTACGAGCGCATGATTCTCGGCAACTGGGTTGCTGCGGAAGGCCGCGTGTATGATATGTTCGCAACAGATAAGCACATGATCGACACTGCTAAGTACATTGAGCAGAGTGGTGTGCATCCGAGTGCTATTCGCTGGTTGGTTGGTTGCGACTACGGTACCTCAACTGTCATGTCTTGGGGCTTGTATGCTAAGTTTCCAGACACTGACAGATCTGGAATGCCGTTGATGCTGAAGGTTCGTGAGTTCTACTACGACGCTAAGAAGCGCAAAAAGCAGCAGACCGATGCTGAGTTCGTTGCAGAGTTCCAGAAATGGCTCGACGGCATCAAGCCGTGGGCTGTGTACTGCGACCCGTCAGCGGCTTCATGGAAAGTAGCTTTGATGCGTCTTGGATATCGTGTGCTGAACGCCGACAATGACGTTATCAGTGGTATCAGACATGTCGCAACTCGCCTGAAATGCGGTAAGTACTTCATTGATAAGTCCTGCGTCAACACTGAGCAGGAGTACGCATCGTATGTGTGGGATCCAAACGCTCAACGAGTAGGCTTGGATAAGCCTTTGAAAGAGCATGACCATGCTTGCGATACTGACCGGTACGCTCTGTATACTGAGTCTTTGAATGGCATGTCTGGCGTCTATAAAGTTTAAGGAGTGAAGTGTATGCTCTATAATTTTGATTGGTTGAAGCCGGGGCAGAGCTTTCCTCCGGTTCGTGAGATGCCTCGCGTAATGCGTTATTGCCAGAATGCTCAACTGTTTGATGGTGACCATTTTGCAGACCCTGCATTTCGTACGCACGATCTGCATCAGGTAGACAGCATTAATTGCTACATTCAGTGTGCGAAGCGTATCTCGCAGGTAATTGGCAATTTTGAAGAGGTTGTGTCCTTCCCAACTCTTCTCAACTATCAGCGGTTGATGTCTCTTAAGATGGCAGACCTTGTCTGCGGCGAGCATCCTAACATCTCTGGCGCATCCGCTGAAGAGAACGAGACTATTCGCAATGTCCGCGATACTTCTGATTTTGACGCCAAGGTGTACTCAACTGTAATCGACATTAGTCGTTACGGCGATGCAGTGTGGCGTTTGTACTTAGACTACGATGGCAACTACAATTTTACCTGCTGGGATCCTGCTCAGTGGTATCCTGTAGTTCGGCAGGACGGTACCAACAGCATTATGGCACACTGCCTGTGTTGGCGTGAGAATATCACTGGCGATCCGGCCAAGCCTGATTGGTACTTGCATGTACAGATTCATAGTACAGCTCCTTCTGAGGTTGGCCGATACGAAACTCGCATTTACAAGATGAACGAGTCTGGTAGCGTAATTCTGGATCAGGTTAGCAGCGGTTGGACCTCTACTGGCCTGGATCGTTGCGCTGTTCAACATATTCGAGCATTTTCAACCTCCAACAGCGTGTATGGCTATGACGATTACATGCCGCTGGATAGCATTCTCGCGGAGATTATGGCTCGTGTTGGTCAGATTTCTGCTATCCTGGATAAGCATGCTGATCCTAATATCACAGGTCCTGTCTCGATGCTTGAATGCGATGCTCGAACTGGTGAGTACCATTTGCATAGCGGTAAGTTCTTTGCTGTGTCTCCTGGTGAGGAGCAGCCAAAGTACATGACTTGGGACGGCCAGCTTACGAGTGCATTCAAGCAGCTTGAGTTCTTGATTAACCAGCTGTACATTTTGAGTGAGATGGGCGCTGCTCTGCTTGGTGGTCAGGATGGATCTAGCCAGGCAATTAGTGGTACTGCGATGCGTTTCAAGATGGTCAACCCTCTTGCAAAAGCTCGTCGAATTGCTAACGCTCTAACTCGGCCAGTCCGTCAACTGTTCGCAAGTTTGAGCAAGCAGCTTCAGTACGAGAACATTTCTGTACTGTGGTCTGATGGGCTGCCTGATGATCCGCGTGAGAACATCGAGAATGCTAAGCTGGCATCTGGTGCAACTCAGATGATGCCTCTGGAAAAGGCCATCATGGAGTATTTCAGCCGATCGAATGATGAGGCTAAGCAGTGGATTCAAATGATTCTAGCCGAAAGAGAGCTTCTTCAACCAGATACGGTGGAAGATCCGAATCATCCTGGTCCGCAGGATGGTACTGGTGTTAACAGCTCCGCTAAGGGCTCCGTAACAGGTCTGAATAATTTTAGATCTGCAACTAATATGGAGGATGGTGAGTAATATGACCATTATGCAGGGCGATGCTTATTACCTGCCCTTTAAGCTTCTCGTAGATAAGACTGAGATACTCCCTGCTAATGTCGAAACCATCGAATTTAGTCTGGGCAACTTACTGAAGTACTATCCGGGAGATGTTGAGTATCGGGATGAGTGCTATCAGCTGTACTTGTCTCAGCAGGAGACTTTTAGGATGAGCCCTAAGCGCAGTCTTAAAATTATTGTTCGCATCAAATTTCCAGGCTCTCCTGATGTTGTGCGCGGTACCTTAGCAGAACCTATCAACGTGGAAGCTAGTAGGTCTAGGGAGGTGTTGTGATGGCAATTTCAGTAACAGGTCCGTCAGTTCCTGCTATAGAGGTTCAACTGCAGAATGTTGTTTTGAGCGGCAGTAGCGTTCAGCCCGATTGGAGCCAGAACGATGCGCAGGCGGCAGATTTCGTGAAGAATCGGCCGGGCGCGTATATGACAGGTCCGGTTGTGACCGAGATATACAACGGAACACTTCCAGAGCAGGCGCAGATTCAAATGGACTATGTGCCGAACATTGGAGACATCGTCACGGTCAAGGTTGGGACGGAAAGCATAGACTGCACGATTGGAGACTATGATGGCCTCGCTTACTTTGCGACTGTTCCCATTGAGGACATTGTAGGAGGCACGGCTACGAATTATGTGCTTTGCTACTATTATGGGTCCCAATGGGTCGCACAGTCAGCCGGAACTTACACGGGGCAGAATGCGGTGTTCGAAGCTGCAATTCGACAGGTTGTGAAAATCCCGGAAAAATTCCTTGAGCTTGAAAACGTAAAGGATGTTTACTGGATCAAATTTGAATACGATAAGGATTCTAAAATGTATTTCTCGTATAATCTTGACGGAACTTATGCTGAGTACGAGGACATTAAGGCCGCAATTGTCAATGGAAAACTCGTCGCAGCAATTGGAGAAGTGTTTGGAGAATCTGTAAATGTCGGATTTGTGACTGAATACTGGAAATATGTTGATGGCTTGACGGCGAGTTTTTACGAGACTTCTGATCCGGACACCTATGATGTTCTTATGCGTCTTGCGTATTTCGTCTGTAGAAGTGGACACGTATGGAAGAAAGTCAATAGTTCTATTGAATTAGCCTCCGGCAAACCAATGCCGTCTACTTTAGAAGGCGAACAGGGAAACAGCAATCGCGTTGCGAGAAGCGACCATAGTCACCCGGACAGAACGTCCATACAGTTTCTTGGGAAACTGATCGATGGTGACGAAAAAACTGTTGCGTGCGGCAATGTATCGCCCGATACGCCGTTTGTTGCATCTGGGCTTGATATTCCAATTAGCGCAGAAATTACACTGGGATTTGACGATTTCACGCCGGATACACCCATTACGATGACGTGGGGTGGAACGGCAGACGCCTACTTCAACAATATGGGAAAATCTTGGAAAGTAAGCCTTGCATACAATGCCTGCACGGATGCTTACACAGTGACGACCACAAGAGCGCTGACGAATTTGACGCTCACATACAAGGCTGTTCCGGCGCAGACGAAGGACTACCAGAAATGTGTGCTTGCACCGTATACGGTAGCTCCGCATCTGCTGCTTGCATCTCCGAACGGACTGCACAAGCTTACGGTGGACGATAACGGGAACGTGTTAGTGGATGGGGTATCAGTAGACGGTACGGTAACCGAGGCCAACATTGAAAAAGCCCTTGGGTACAAGCCTATCGGAGCGGATGATGTGCCGGTTAAAAGCGTGAATGGCGCGACTGGCGCAACGAAGAGCACGTTTTACGTGACGGTGACGCCTACAGGCAGCGGATACGCCGCAACTGCTGACAAAACGGCAGCGGAAGTGTATGCGGCTTATGTGGCGGGCTATGCTGTGTATGCGGTGGTGAAATTTGCGAGTGTCGCCGCACCATTTGAATTGCCTCTTGTAGCAGCAGTGTCTGTCGATGAAGCATTCATGCTCGGCTTCGGCGCATTAGGTTCGATAACCCCAACAGACAAACCTCAGTATCCAACCGTCGCATATACTGGCGTGGAATGGAGGGCTTGGCTTGGAACGCTGGCGAGATCGTCTGATATCCCTACGATTCCGACGGAACTCAAGAACCCATGGCCACTCAACATTAAGATCGGGAATGCGACGACGACCTACGATGGAAGCGCGGCGAAAACCGTGGAAATCCCGGAGGGCGGCCCGACGGACGCACAGGTATCCTCGGCTGTGGACACTTGGCTGACGGAGCATCCGGAGGCGACGACGACCGTTCAGGACGGCAGCGTGACAGATGCAAAGTTATCCGACAATCTGTATAAGCAGATAACGGGCGACAATAGGCACAAGCTGACAGAGGTTTCCGTCCCACTGATTGAGTATGTATATGGTAGCTGGACGGCTGGGAGTGGTACGAACAATGGTATCGCGCCGATCTTAACACCCAAAAAATTCCGGTTCGCAAATCCTAGCACATCAGCAGATGTATCTATCACAGTCCAGTTTATGGATGGCGATGACCCAGCAGCAGCCACATTGATAGATCCGGGAGCTGTGCGAGAGCAGTTCAAATGGGTAGTGCCAGCGGGGGAAACCGTTGAGTTTGATACGGAGGAGTATGGCAGGACTGCAACAAAGTATATCCGGCTGAGGTGGACAAACTGGCCGCGCGTGCTGTTGGCGGTAACGGCAATCTATGATAGCTACCAGTACGATGCTCCGCAGATGGACAACTCCGGTGAATATATAAAAGACTTACCACCCAAATGGACACTCAACAGGAAGGTTGACCAATCAACGGAATATAGAGGGTGGTGTGCCGTCCCATTTTACCCGGATACGGACTACTATATCTTTAATGCATATGCGGGTATGGGCAGTATAACGTATCCGGCTGTAATAGGGCTTCCGAATGAAACTTTCTTCCACCGTCGAGTCGCTGGCTGGGCGATGAATGATGGCGGGGTGAGTGAAAATCAGGGATACGGGAAGTGGCCTAATGTGTATAAAAGCGTAATTGCGTCGCAGGAGACACTTGTGAGTGGGAGCTACAAATGGCTCAAGCTGACAACAAAGCCATGGAGTGAAACAATAGGCGCAAAGTATTTGGCGATTGAAATGGGCGGCTACGAAGGAGAAATCAAGAAGCCTTATGTATCCGGAGAAGAGATAACTGACGATCAAGTAAAGGCTTTTTTTGATGCAATCAACGCAGCCGGAAGCCCAGCTGCATATATATCGAGGTTTTCAACAAAAATCGATAGGCCAATATACAGCGAGATCGTAATGGCAAATCCGTTGTCGCCAGATACCGCAGGGACATACGGGATAGCTATTGCAGAAAAGCTGCCGTCTCCGCTGGCAAAAGCAAAGTGGACACTCTTTGGCGATAGCCTCACGGACGAATATGGCGGGCACGACTGGACGGGCAAGTATTTTGCATCAAAAATCGCCAGAGAATTTGCGATTACTCTGGATAACCGCGCAAAAAGTGGAAGCAATATCTACCGTGGCGGCTCTGGCAACTACACCAGCGTTTCCGGTATGATTAAACTGGATGAACTGATCTCCGAAATCGAAGCTGGAACGACGGAGCAGCCGGACTATATCACCATCGCATTTGGCACGAACAGCTTTACGGCGCAGATTGGTACGGATGCGGATACTTCTGAAACTGACACCACTGTATACGGCGCAACAAAGCGATTCATCGAGGTACTCCGTGAGAAGTGTCCGAAATCGGTATTTGGTTTTGTCCTCAGCCCAAAGCAGGACTGGGGAACGGCCGATCCGAATAATACACGCGCGGTGGATGCCGCCAGAGTGGCAATCAAAGCCGTGTGCGAGGATTACGGCGTGCCGTACATTGACATGAGTACGCAATCGGGTATTACGGTCGCAATGTTGCCGGATGGTATCCATATCAGTAACGATCAAAGCCAGAATCTGTATTATCACGCAATGAGAAGATTCATGATGGGATTGTGAGGTGACGATATATGGAAAAACAGCTTTACATGGACGGGAAGCCGCTGGGAGGCGGTCGTAAAGGGAGTTATCACGGCAATCCTTGCAGGACTGATCGGATTTGCGCTGGCGAAGCTGGGGCT
>ERZ1034928.136-NODE-136-length-44255-cov-32.081244_pt1 | contig 44255 bp, 62 predicted proteins | sample MGYA00520627_ERZ1034928 | MGnify/ENA primary metagenome ERZ1034928 (study PRJEB33766, sample SAMN09781755) | gut metagenome | biome: gut microbiome | host: Homo sapiens | place: Madagascar | study: EMG produced TPA metagenomics assembly of the PRJNA485056 data...
TGAATTTTGGAGCATAAAGGAGTGATTATATGGACATTTCAACACTTGGCTCATGCGGGGTGGTGCGAGTATGAAATATGTACGAATAAAACCGACTATAGTTGAAGCTATTCAATGTTTTACTACTCCAGAGAGTATAGCTCAAATTGAAAAGTTTGTTGGCGATTCGGTAGAAATTAATAACAACCTTAAATCACCACACATTGAGATTTCTACATATTCTGTTCTATTTAGAGATGGCGAAAGAGTTGATTTGGTAATCATAAATTCCGGAGACTACATATTGCGTGATGAAGAAGGGTATTTCAATACAATGACAAAAGATGAGTTTGAAGAAGAATTTAAGGAGGTATCAGAGTAATGGAAGCATTATTTACAAACGTAACTCTGATTCTGGCAGTGATCGGGATCCTTGCTTTTTGTGTATCTGTGATTACTCAGGTAATTAAGGGCGTGGGAATTTTATCAAAAATCCCTACGGATATTCTGGTATTTGTATTATCAATCGGTATCACTGTAGCCGCCTTCGTGGCATACATGCAGTATATCCAGATGCAGATCTTGTGGTACATGATTCTGGCAGCCATCATGGCAGGCTTCATCGTTGCTTTCGTTGCCATGTATGGATGGGAAAAGCTTACGGAGCTTTGGAACAGGATGAGCAAAACAGAAAATCTGAATAAGTAATCAAGGAGAGGGTACCATGTACGATCGAAAAATCACACTTTTCAACTATTACGAAAGTGCCACAACAGAGGAGGCGTACTGGTATCCTCACGTATTATCCAACGTAGATCTGAACACCGATAGAGGTGCAATCATCAAAAAGTATGGGCCAGAAACCTCAGACAGCGCCCAGCTTCATATCCTTTATGGAACAAATCCATCCGGCCAGAAGGTGATCGCAGACAAGGACAGCAATGCTATCCCATGGCTTCCACCTAAAGAGTGGAAAAACCAGACGAATGACCTCCTTCCGGAAACCATTACCTTCTCCCCCGAAGATGATTTCTTCTGGGAAGGCGAATGGGACAAAGGAGTTGTAAGAGATGAAGACTACCATGGGGGATTCTACCAGTACATGAATCAAAATAAAGACAACGTATTCAAGATCACCAGCGTGGGAGGACCATACAGTCTAATCCCTCACTTTGAAATCTTAGCCAAGTAAGGAGTAGATATGGACGAAAACATGTGGGTAAAAACTGGCATGATCAAAAAGGATGCAGAAGGATACGAGATCCTGACAGAAGCCCTGAAGACACTCTTAAACAAGTATCCAGGCTTGCATGAAGGTGAAAAAATCAAATATGAAGAACTGGCAGAAGACAGTGGAATATCATTCTACAGCGACACAGGAGCTCTGATCTACTCAGAAAAAGAAGACATCTGTGGAACAATGCACCAGGTGTGCCAGTCTCCATTTTTTGTTGTGTATCGTACAGCTTCCAGCAAGGAGCGGCAGAAACTATCGGTACAGAACTTCCTGGATAATCTTGGAAAGTGGATCTGCCGGGAACCCGTAATCATAAACGGGTCCGAGACTCGCCTGGATGCTTTTCCGGAGCTTTCCAGGGGACGAGTGATAGAAAGAATTACTCGTGACAATTCCTACGGCACACAGCCGCAGGAGAACGGCATACAGGACTGGTTCCTTCCCATTGTTATTAGATATAAGTACGAATGGGAAAAATGGTAACAAATTCCGGAGGTGGTAAATTCCGTTGCAACCACGCTCCTATGGCTTAAATGAAACTGCCATAGGTTAAAAGAGATGCAGGAGCCGCGACGCCTGCCCGGAAAAAATAATAACAACCGACTATCAGCCGAAGATAGCCGCTAACCTACAAAGCCTTTTTAGAGTTATAGGCAGAAAGGACATTTCTATGATTGAGAGAAAATATCTCGTGCACTATCTGGATTCTGCATTTAGTGCTTCAACTTCAAGCTATGTAAAAATTGGTAAAAATCTTGAGGAATACAATGAAGAACTGAACCCGGACGTAAATATCACCAAAAACATTTGGGGAGAACAAACCGTTCAGCACAATGGTTATGAAGTACAGGCTGATGTGGATCCGTTCTATTACGAAGACTACGATGATGCTCTTTCCAACAAGATCATGGATCTTGCAAACACCAGAGCAACAGGAGACAAATGCAAAACAACAATGGTTGATGTTCTTCTGAAACCAGGCGCTACAGAGGACGCAGCTCCGACCGTAGTCTGGGCTTACCGTGAGGACGTATATGTTGTACCGAACAGTGTCGGCGGCGATACATCCGGTGTACAGACTCCATTCACCGTTTACAAGGCTGGAAACCGAGTAAAGGGAACCTGGGATGTTACCAAGAAAACATTCACCGCGTCTTCTGCGGCATCCGTAAACAGCTTATCCGATTAATTCTAGAGGGGAAATGAAAAATGGCAAAACAAATCAAAACCAGCGTAAAGGCAGCGGAGTATGAATTCCTTGATGCCGATGGAAATGTTCTCTTTACGATCAACTTCAACCCAGATCTGGACATTGCAAGAAGATACAACAAAACTGTTGATTTCCTCGACAAAATGTTCTCCGACCTTGGAAAAGAAGGCAAAGAGGCAGACCATTTCTTTGAAAAATGTGATGAGCTGAGAGCGCAGCTGAATGAGCTTTTCAACTCAGATATTGCAACTCCGATCTTTTCAGTAATGAATCCGTTTACTCCTTTGGAGAACGGGAAATTTTATATCGAAGAAATCATTGAAAAACTGGGAGATATCGTAGAATCTGAATTCGATACACGCGTAAAAAGGGTACGGAGCCGTCAGAGCAAATACACGGCGAAGTACCATAAATGAACCCGTGGGAGCTTCCCACCTCCATTGAAATTGATGGAATATCATATGCAATAAGAACGGATTTCCGGGCTGTTCTGGACGTATTGACGGCCATGAGCGACCCGGATTTGTTTTTGCCAGATGCGTCTGATCAGGAAAAAGCCTATATCCGAATGGACACCCTTCTGCAGATCATGGTAGAGGATTATGAAAATCTTCCGCCAGAAAAATTAGGAGAGGCATGCGAAGCTGTTATTGAATTCATCGACTGTGGAATGAAAGATGATGGCAAGAGGAAGCCGCACACTATGGACTGGCAGCAGGACGCCCAGATCATTATCCCAGCCATTAACCGGGTACAAGGAACAGAGATCCGTGCTCTTCCATACTTACACTGGTGGACCTTCTTGGGAGCATACATGGAAATTGGAGAATGCCTGTTCGCCCAGGTAGTACACATCCGGCAGAAAAAGCAGAACCATCAAAAACTGGAAAAGTGGGAAAACGATTTCTACAACCAAAATAAAGACATTATCGATTTGAGAAAAAAAATCAGCGAAGAACAAAAAATGGAGATGGAAAATCTCGAAAAGTGGCTGTAGGAGGTGATTTTGCATGGCTGATGGAAGCGTAACGATTAACACAAAAATGGATACAAGCGGAGTGGAGAAAGGCGCAGATGATATAGTCCAGTCCCTGAAAAATATTCTTGGATACATGCAGAACATCTCTTCCAATGTTGAGAAGCTTGTAACCAATCTAACAAGCGGATCCAATGCTGCTGGAAAAGCAGTCTCCAACCTCACCGACAACCTGGAAGCAACTGCAGAAGCCGGCAAACGTGCTGTGAAAGAGATTAGTAAGTTTGATCCCTCCGACGTATCTGGCCTTACAATTCATAGATGGAATGATGATAGTAACCTGATTGGAGATACCAGCGAAATATCAGAGGAAGAAAGAAAAGAATTACGTGAAAATGCCAAGGCAGCCATAGAAGCAGCTCAGGAAGAAGCGGAAGCATATAATACTGCCAAAGAAGAGGTTAATGAATATTATCAAGCAATCAAAACATTGAAGGATGAATTAAAATCTCTTGAAAAATCTGGTAAGTTTTGGGGAAGTGATGAATATGACGAAACCGCCATTAAATTGAATGAGGTTATTAAAAAAGTACAGGAATATAAAAAAGCTACTCTGGCACCAGAAATAGACAGCACAGCAAATTCAGTGAGCAGACTGGGGGAAAAAGTTGGAAAGCTTTCCCAGAAACTAATGTCTTCTGGAATATCCGGTTTGAAAAATAAAATAAAGAGCATTGCCAAAACTATCGACAAATTAGTCAGCAAGCTCCTGACATTAACCTCCGGAGCCATATTAGGCGGCCTGCAGCGAATTTCCAGTGGAATCTTTGCAATCCACAAATCAGCGAATAAGAGTACGCTATCACTAAAAAATCTACTGAAATATGCGTTCGGTATCCGTTCTCTGTTTGCTCTTATAAACAGGATAAGAAGCGCAGCCGTAGAAGGACTCCAGAACCTTGCAAAATACGACTCCCTGGGAAATGTAAATCAGAGTATATCCTCTCTGATCTCTGCCCTTACAAGGCTGAAAAACAGTTTTGCAACAGCCTTCGCCCCGATTCTCACCGCCGTAGCTCCAATCCTGGTCCGCTTCATCAATCTCATATCTGAAGCAGTAACCCGTGTAGGTATGCTCATAGCAGCACTTACCGGACAGAAAACCTTCACCAGGGCAGTTGCGGTACAGGAGAACTACGCCGCAAGTTTGGACAAGACGGCAGACAGTGCCAAAAAAGCCACAAAAGCTGTAAAAGGCTACCTCAGCCCACTGGATGAGATGGATCGATACGATTCCGGAAACAACGATTTGGGAACCGGTTCTAGTGGAGGTTACACAGGCCCTTCTGCGGGAGACATGTTTGAAGAAGTCCCAATTGCCAATCACTTAAAAGGAATCGCAGATAAGATTAAAAAACTTATCAAAGATGAGGACTGGGAAGGCCTTGGAGCCTATATGGCGGAAGGAATCAACAAAGGCCTTGAAAAAGTCTACAACGTAATAAACTGGGAAAACGTTGGCCCGAAAATCACCCCATTCATAAAAGGTTTCACAGAAACCTTCAACAGCCTGGTAGATCATATCGACTGGAATTTGATGGGCAGGACGGTCGGCGCCGGAATCAACACGATTGTAAAATCCCTTAATCTGGCAATAACCGGAATTGACTGGTTTAACCTTGGAAAGAAATTCGCCCAGGGAGTCCAGGGAATCATCACCGAAACCAATTGGAATGAACTGGGACAGCTCCTTGGAAATCGGTTTATGGCTCTGTGGAGAGTCTTCGGCGGATTTGTAAAAAATCTTCCATACAGAAATATTGGAAAAGCGGTTGCGGATGGCTTAAACGGAGTATTTTCCACAATTTCCTTTTCTGAGATTTCAGACTACCTTACAACGGCAATTAACGGCGCTTTTGAGTCTCTGGATGAATTCACAAAGGATTTTGAATGGGATGAATTTGCCGAGAATGTAAAAAATGGAATCACTGATTTTATAAACGGTATCGAGTGGGAGAAAAACGGAAAAATCTTTGGGAATTTCCTCTCAGAGTTATGCGACGCCATAAACACCAGCATCACAGAAGAAACCTTTTACAGCCTTGGAAAAGGAATTGGAGACTTCCTGGGCCAGTTACCATGGGGAAAACTGCTGTGGACAGCTGGAAAAATGATTATAGGCGGTCTTAAGTGGGCTTTAGAGGGACTTTGGGAAAGTGAAGGGCTTCCTGGAAAAATTGCAGCAGTAATCATAGCCGCTTTTGGACTCATAAAGCTTGGAACATTGCTAGATCCAATCAAAATCCTTGTAGGCTGGATTGTAGGAAAAATCGCAGATCGAATGATAGCAACAGAATCTACCGCTGCTATTTCCAAAGGCGTTGGGAACATGATGAGTACAGCACTTTCCAGAGCAGCATCCGGTGCAAAAGACTTAGCTGGTGCACTTGGACCATTAGTTGGAACTGCAGGCTTAATCATTGCTGTTGGAGGAGCTGCTACCGTTGCAACATCTGAACTGGCCGGACTGGTGGAAACTATGCAGGGTGGAAACGGAATCGGTACAACCTTTGGAAACACCATGAACAACTTCATCCAGGCTCTTCAAAGAAGAGGAGATATCATCTCCGGATCCGCAGAAGAAATCTGGAAGCTGAAAGAAAGCCTGGAGCAGGAAGGGATGACTGCCGAAGATAAAGCTGGTGCCACACAAAAGTTGATTGATAAGCTGGGAGAGATGGGTGTTACCTCTGATCAGGCAGAACAGGCATTTTCTTCTCTGTATCAGCAGGGACTTATCACAGATGATATGTTTGATATTTTATCAGAAGCTATCAAAACTCTTGGTGATAATACAACAAATATGGCAGATTCCATTGATTTGAGCAAACAGTCCATTGACGATTTATACGATAATGTTCTTCCACAATTACAAACTCAATTAGGACTTAGTGCAGATCAGGTAACTGCTCTTGATACTGCATTACTTGAGACAGAAAGCTCCGGAGGTACTGCACAGGATGCTTTCAATAAAATTATGGAACGCGCTGAAGAACTGGGAATTAACACAGAATCTGTGGCGAAAATTTTTGCTGAAGTATTTCCAGAAGCTGTGAAAGAAATGGAAACAAGCACAAAGAATTCCATGGATGACACTCGAAAATCTGTTGAAACAGGAATGGGAGCAGCTTCTGCAGCAACCGGTGCCGCAATGGCAGGAATCCAGAAATCAACAGAAGAATCCATGTCGGCAGCAGAAAAGGCAGTCTCAGATTCTACAAGCAACATCAGCACAGATTCAGACCGTAACTGGTCCACAGCTGAAGGTTTTGCCACAGGAGCAATGGAAAACGTAGGCCAATATACTTACGACAAAATGAAAGAAGTATACGGCGTTGTAAGCCGATACAACAGCTCCATCCAGGACGATTTCGATAAAAAATGGGGAAGCTCCCAGAACACTGTTTCCCAGGCAATCCAGAACATGGCTTCCCGTGTATCAGAAAACTGTTCTGCGATGGTATCAGGCGTTGAAAATGCCTTTTCAAACATTCCAGGATATATCTCCAACATCATGAACAATGCTGTTGGAAAGGTAAACGGTGCGATCAGCAACATCAACAGTGCGCTTGGAAGAATCGAAAGAAGCTTCACCTTCACATACAACTTTACCAACCCGATTACCAAAAACAAAGGTACATACCGTTCCTGGATGAACCTTCCAAGGGTAAACACCGTTCCTTATCTTGCAAGCGGAGCCGTTATTCCTCCACGAAGTGAATTCCTGGCAGTCCTTGGAGATCAGAAGAATGGAAAGAACCTGGAAGCTCCGGAAGAAACCATAAGGGAGATTATCAATGATGCTTTGGCTCAGAACCAGGGCGGAGGAGAAACACGGATAATCATCCAGCTGGATCGAAGAACAATATACGACAGCGTCATAAAAGAAGCTAAGACAAGACGCGATACAACGGGGAAAAACCCCTTCGATTTGATATAGAAGGGGGGATAGAAGATGTCATATTCTGAAAAATTCAAAATGGGCGGCACGAAAGTCTGGTCCCCGGACAAAGACCTGCAGTATAGCTTTGCCACAACATACTCAGAAGGAAGCCAGAGAACCCAGTATGGAAAAGCAATAGTTGTTCCATTATTCACGGTTGAACAGTACGGATATAAAGCAACCCATATCCCATTACTTGAAGCAAACAAGATCTTAAAAATGATCGTAAAAGGCAAAAAATTTCCATTGCAGCACTTTTCCATATATTACATGGAGTGGCGTATTGAAGATTTTTATGTGGCAAAGGGGCAAATGACCATCGGAGAATTATCCGATGATAGAAAATATCTCTCAGAACTATCATTTAACATGACGGGGGTGAATCCAATTGATTAATGTTTCAAAGGCGTTCAAAGATGCACTTGCAGAAGGAGAAAAATTATACGAAATCGTGGATATCACCTTCGCCGATGGAAGAAAAAAGACCTTGGACAGCGAGATCCTGGTAGGCGGCGGAACCTTCACGGACTGTGCCGAAAGTAGCAGCTTTCCCATAGGAATCACCGTGTGCAAGTCCATGACTCTAAGCCTGGACAACACAGAGGACCAGTGGAAGGACTATTACTTTTATAAGGCAAAATTAACCGCCTACTTGAAAATGCAAGTCACCGACACCGTAGTGGAAACCATAAAAAAAGGAACTTACACCATCACAACCCCGGAACAGTACGGTGAAGTCCTTGAATTCACTGCTCTGGATGATATGTACAAAGCCAATGCATCTTATACAAGCAACCTGGTGCTTCCACAGCCGGCTTTTACACTGCTTAGGGATGCCTGCGCAACTATTGGAATCTCTATGGGCTTTTCATCCATGGAACATGGAAACGTAGTGATCAACAGCATTCCGGATGGAATTACCTTCCGGCAGCTGATCGGATGGATAGCTATGTTGGATTCAGCTAATGCGAGGGTAGATGTAAATGGTAATTTACAGTTGATCAAATGGGATTTCGATTCTGTATCAGTAGATTACGGAGCCACAGTCGGGGATGATGGATATCTTGTATTTGGAGGCGGATCAAGCGCAGATTCCAACGGATTCATTTCTCCAAACGCTGGAAATTGGTACTTAGATAGCGAGGGCTTCCTGACGCTCCGAGAAGGCGTTGGAAACCCTCCAAGATTAAGGGATTACACATCATTTCCTACACTTTCAAGTGATGATATTGTGATCACCGGAATCAAAGTAAAAAACACAGAATCCGAAGCCATGTACGGCAAGGACGGGTACGTCCTTGAACTGGAAAACGATCTATTAAGTGATGCAGATCTTGGAACTGTAGCCGGATGGATCGGGGACAACCTGATCGGAAAGGCATTCAGAAGCCTGGAAGGAGATCTCGCCTATAATCCAATATCTGAATTTGGTGATATGGCGTTCACCTACGATCGTAGGGAGAACAAGTATATAACGCCCATAACCGATATAACGAGCAGCCTTAATTCCACTACCACCGTAAAAACCCAGGCAGAGGACCCAATCCGTGGAGAAAGTAAATTCCTTTCCAATACAGAAAAAACGATCCAGATTGCTAAAAAGCTTGTTAGTACAGAAAAAAACGAACGGCAGCAGGCGGTAGAACGGCTGGAGAAAACAATGAAACAAGCTTCTGGATTGTATGAAACGGATGTAAAGCTTGAAGATGGAAGCACTATAGCATATCTGCATGATAAGCCACTTTTGGCAGAATCCAAAAATGTACTAAAATTCACGGCTGAAGGAATTGGAGTCTCCAATGACGGCGGAAAAACCTATCCATATGGATTCATTTTGGACGGAACCACGATAACAAGGCTTTTATATGCTGAAGGAATCAACGCTGATTATGTAAACTCAGGAGCTTTCACGGTAATTGATGCTGATGGAAAAATAATCTTCCAAGCAGATATGGACACCAAAAAAGTATACATGGACGGTTCCGTTCAGATTGGCGGTGGCAAAACAATTAAAGAGATTCAGGAAACCGCCGAAAATGCTATGAAAGCAGCAGCCCTGGCAAAAAATATGACGCTGCAGTTGAGCAACGAATATCAGGGAATTTCCGTAGATTCTAATGGAAATTATGGAACCTTCCCCTCCGGAGTAACCACACAGGCAGCAGTAATGTACGGCACCCAGGACATAACCTCAGAGTGTACCTATACCATATCCACCTCTGACAGTATAACCGGTTCCTGGAATTCCTCCACAAAAACCTACACCGTAACCGGTTTAACAGCCGACTCCGGATGGATAGATATCAAAGCCACATATATAAGCACCCTATCCGTAACCAAGCGTTTTTCCCTCTCCAAGCTCTACGCTGGAGAACAGGGGGAAGCAGGAAGGACGTACTTCATCGAGCTTTCCGCAAACGTTCTGAAGCGCGGGCAGAATAAGATTGTATCCCCCACGACAGTAGAGGGACGTGCATATTACAGAGACGGATCCAGCGCAGAGAGAACAGCTTATGCCGGCCGCTGGAAGATTGAAACATCAACAAACGGAACCGATTTTAAATCCCTCAGTTACTCTACTGAAGATGAAACCAAAAGGAGCTGCCTGGTAAGCCTCCTGGGAGAAAGCATCATTTCGGTTCGATTCACCTTATATGCAGCCGGCGGCACCACTACCCCACTAGATACCCAAACCATCCCGATCCTGGTTGATATAGCCGCCCTCACGCATGAGCAGATCTTCAATCTTTTCACAAACGATGGAGCAATCAAGGGAATCTATAAAGAAGGGAATCAGTTATATATATCCTTCACATACGCAAAAGGTGGCACACTGAAGCTTGGTGGTCCGAATAATGGATATGGAACCTTTGAAGTGTACGACGCCAGCGGAAATCTTATTACACAAATTAATAACTCTGTTGGATTTAAAAATATAAAAGGAGAAGAATGGTTCCAAATTAAGGAGTCCGTAGCAACTGCAGGATATGGAGAAGAAATAGATGGATTGCTTGATTTATCGGCACAGTATGAGGATGGAAGAAATGTGGTTTTGGAAGCCATAACAGGGGATTTGGTGTTGAAAATGAAGAATTCCTTTCGGCTTGTGGGAATGAAGGCACTTACAGGTGGAAACACGGTAATGTTTAACCCGTATAGTACATTTACGGGATATGCTTCCTCTTCATCAAGCCGGTATAAGGTTATCGGAAATCCAGTTAAAGAAAAAGATATTGAAGATCTATACGATATTAAGGTAGTCTGGGCAAAATATAAAGACGAATATCTATCGGAAAAAGATGAGCGTTACGGGAAAGAAATGCCAATGTTCTTGGCCGAAGATATCGATAACAAGTTTTCAATCGCAGCGGACCATGATGATCAGGGCCGCGCTGAAAATTGGAACTACCGAATCATGATCCCGTGCATGTTCGCAATGCTCAAAAATGATCATGAAAAAATATCATCCCTTCAGTCAGAAATGGAGAATCTGAAATTTGAACTGCAAGAGCTGAAGAAGCTAATATTGAAAGGAGAATAAAAAATGTCCGATACATTTAAAGGAATTGTAACTGCAGACGGGAAAAAGAGACAGCTGCCATATGGAAACCTCTTAGATTTACCAAGCTCAGATCCAAGCTTAACCGTTGAAGGCGGCTTCGCTGATGCCGCCGTAGTTGGCAAAAAAAACAAAAAAACGGATGAGGCGATTGCTTCGCTAAAGGAAGATTTAGATTACAAAATTGGCAAAACTGCTGTCGGAGAAAGAGAATTAAAATTTACAAATATTGGATATGTGAACGCTTCTGATGGAACGATAAGTAGTTCCCAAGATGCACAAAATACTGGATTTTGTAGAATTGATGGTGTAAGCCGAATAATAACACATGTTAATCTTTCTGAAGCAGGTGCTAAAATTGCTTTTTACTCTCGAAATAAAGAGTATCTAAAAGATATATCCATTACAGATTCAAATTATACAGAAATTGACCTTGATATTTCATCTGATAAATATACTAATGCAAAATATTGTATTATTTCAAATTATGGAAATAATAAAAAAATGGCAAAATTGGTAGGTGCGGTTGCTCCTATTAAGGTAAAGGAAGAAGTAACACAGGTAAAGGAAGAAGTAACACAGGTAAAGGAAGAAGTAACACAGATAAAGGAAGAAGTATTAGAGGTAAAGGAAGAATTATTAGAAGATAAAGATTTGTCTTTTTCTGAAATAGGGTACGTTAATTCAAATGGTATAATAAATTCAGTGAAGTTAGCACAGAACACTGGTTATGTGAATATCGAAGGGTATGCATCTGTTGCTGCGGATACAAATATAGGCTCAGCAGGTTTTTCGATTGCTTTTTTTGATAAAGATAAAAAATTTGTAAGCGGCATTGTTGGTAGAGACAACAGTCACAACTATGATTACAGTGCGGAAATCCCAGAGAATGTTGTCTACGTTGTTGTTAGTAACTATGGAAGCTATAACAAAAGTGCCAAGTTGATTGCTGAAAACAATAATGTTAAATCAAGATTAAAAATTCTTGAAGAAACTTCTATCACAACAAATGACATTTCCATTAAAATTGACGATAATGGAAACGTGTTTAATAAAAATAGTGTTGTAGTTGGTAAGGAAGTATACGCAGATGGAAGTATTAGAAACGAATCCAATTCTGCCATTTCAGATTATATTCCAGTATACGGAAAGAAAATGATTTTTTTGAATAATCTTCCTGTATATAGTGGTTTAGGACATTATTCAAGATTTTATGACGAAAACAAAAATCCAATAGGTAAAAATATAAATAGCGCATGCACATTAAGTCAATTCAGTGTTAAAGTTCCAACAAACGCTCATTTTTTTGTATTTTCTGTGTATCAGAGATGGACTAATGGAAGCAAAGACTATTCTAATGTTGTTGTTTCGTTTGACGGATACCAAGAGTATAGTGAGTATTCTGAAATTGTTAAAAGCATCAAAGGTTATAAAATCCCGCAAAAAGCAATTAACAATGTAAAAACAACGGATAAAAAAATGCTTGTTTTTGGTGATAGTATTACAGAAACAGCAAGCATGGACGATGATGGAAGTAATTACACAGAAGGAGTAAGAACAAACTGGATGACTTTTGCCAATATTATGCTTAACACAGCCAATTTCAAAAACTATGCAAAAAGTGGAGCTGGTTGGCATGATAGAAGTGGTCTTGTATTTAGGCAGAATGTAAGCGAACAGATTCAACTTGCTATCAATGATAGTGCTAATGACGATGCTGAAATTATTGTATGTTCTCTCGGAACAAATGATGTTAGTGCTGGCTCTAGCACATACGAAGAAGCAATGAATAAAACTTCTATTGATTCATTAGACAGAGCAAAGCTATACGAAGGTATTAGATGGGCAATGTGGACGCTTAAAAATAAATATCCTAATGCAGTTTGCTTTTGTGCAACTCCAATTCAGAAAGCAAGCGCAGAACAAGAATCGAGTCTCATAGAAGCAATAACAAAAATGGCTCACAGATATAATTTTATTGTAATTGATGCTTATAACGAGAGTGGAATTGTGAGAGATTTTGAAACCGTTAACGCTAATGGTCGTTATCTTTATGATGGATTGCATCCAAATGAGGATGGTGCTAAAAAAATGGCTAAATTGTACGCAAATGTTATTCTTAGAAATTTCATTGTAGACTAATTAACTAAATGGGCTTTTAGCGAAGCAATTAATCTCCTTGTTGACTATTGGACACCAATAGTATATAATAATCTCACAAGCTTTATAGGGGGTGAGATTAATAAAAGTAGAAAGGAACATCATGATAAACAAAGTCGGCGGTAACGCTGGAAAAGAATCTGTCAATTACAAAGTATCCCTTCCAGCTGAAGCCGTCCGAATGATTGGAGTTACGAAAGAAGACCGAAAAGTAATTCTCGAATGTGATGAAGAGAAAATAACAATCAAAAAAGCATGAAAAAGGAGCTGGACTCCCAGTCTACCAAACAAAAAGTCCAACTCCAGGCACCACAAAGGGTACGGTTATATTATAACATAGTACCTTCCCTTTGTGAACCCAAAAGGAGGGTATTTTTTATGGATAAGGACCAATTTGTAAACCAATTTATCACAAATCTATACGAAAAGATACCGGAAGAAACTCTTAAGATAGTTAAAAATGAACTTTTCTTATACATAGAAGACTACGATTTGAGCCAAAGAGAAACTGCAGTTGGACAGTACACTGGATATCTTCCGGAATGTTACAAAATATATTTCGTGAGCAGAAAAATAGAAGGATTAAGTGAAAGAACATTGGAACAGTACAATCTTTATCTGGACGACTTCTTTTTTACAGTAAACAAAGAATTTGAAGAGATCACAGCAAATGATATAAGAGTATATCTATATCAGGTACAAAAGCAACGAAACATAAGTGATCGCACCCTTGATAGTCGTAGGGCTGCTATTCATGCATTTTTTACCTGGGCAGCTGACGAAGGATATATTGAGAAAAATCCATGTAGATCCATCAAAAAAATTAAATATCAGAGGAAAGAAAGAGAAGGACTTACTTCCATTGAACTAGAAAAAGTAAGAATAGCCTGTAAAACAATCCGGGAAAAAGCTCTTGTGGAGTTTCTGTACAGCACAGGGGCGCGAGTAACAGAAGCATGCAATATAAAAATATCAGATGTAAGTTTTGAAAAAGGAGAAGTGACATTATTTGGGAAAGGCAGTAAATATAGAACTTCCTATTTGAGCGCAAAGTCTATCCTATATTTAAAAGAATATCTTAACACAAGAACTGATCAATCTGAATACTTGTTTGTATCGGAAAGAAAACCACACAATGGACTAAAAAAGGAAGCTATTGAAAGAGTAATCAGGAATCTTGGAAAACGCTCAGGAATAGGCAGAGATTTGTTCCCCCACCTCTTCCGCCACACCGTTGCCACAGACATGCTCCGAAAAGACACCCCAATAACAGATGTGCAGAGAATGCTGGGACATGCAAACGTAAACACAACCATGGTATATGCAAAAACCTGTGATGAGGACGTCAAGCGAAACCATCGTAAATCTGTGGCTTAAAGTGGGGGATGTAATTTATTCACAAAGAAGATATCATAGACTTAACAAATATGAAAGGAATGATAGTCTATGAAATTTTTTATTTGTGTGGGTCATGCAAACTATGGAAATGGAACTATCTCATCCGCAGATGGAACCTGCAAAGGCGGAGTGAACGAATACAAGTACAACAAAGAGCTTGCGCCTTATGTGTGCAAGTGGCTCCAGGCAGCAGGCCATGAGGCAGTTCTGTGCATTGCTCCGGAAGGAAAGTTGCATTCTCTGAATGAAGAAATCAATTATTTCATCGGTGAGGAGCACAAGCAGGCTTATGATCTGTCCGTACAGCTGCATCTGAATGCTTTTAACGGTAAGGCCTACGGATGTGAAGCTTACGCCTACAACAATGCCGGGCTGCAGGTGGCGAAGCGGATCTGCAACAAACTTGGAACAATCTGGCACAACCGAGGAACACAGATTAAGACGGGATTGTACTGGATTAGAAAAACCAAAGCAAAGGCAGTCCTGATCGAGAGTTTCTTCTGTGATTCCGCAGATGATTACGCAAAAGCGAAAAATCTTGGCATGGATGCTCACGCCAAGCTGATCGCAGAAGGAATCCTGGGAAAAGATATCGTAATTGCGCCGGCGCAAAAGTACTACATCCAGGCCGGAGCTTACAAATCAAAAGAAAATGCCGATGCTCAGATTACAGCACTTAAAAAGAAAGGCTTTACATCATCTGTCAGAAAGGTATCCGGATCCATTCCGTACCGGGTCCAGATCGGTACTTATGCCACAAAGGAAGATGCAGCTGAGATGGAAAAACGGCTGAAGGAAGCAGGATTTGCGGCATTATTAAAAGAGCTGTAAAAATAAAGAGAATAAAAATAACGATAACCTCTATGAGCATATACATTAGCACGTAGAGGTTATCTCTATTCTTATATGCAAAAAATAAAGCAGTAATTGTACCGCTTTATTTTAGTACAATTACTGCAGTTTGGGATAAATATCAAGTGTAAAATTGATAACATCACCATGCCCATAAGTGTTTTTAGTATCTTTGTTATACTCTATTTTTTCAATCAAATCTTTTAAAACATCATTCCGAGTCTTTATATCCCATTCCCAATAATGGGAAAGAAGGTTTTCACATTTGGGAATGTAAGTATTCTTCTGCTCAAGGAGTTGCTGATCATGTTCCAGTTCTTCTTTTAATCCGGATATAACATTCATGCATTCTTTGATTTGCTTTGATGTGGCTTCAGATCGCTCCAAAAACACCTCAGAAGTGTAAATTCCCTGTTCTAGCAGTTCATACTGTTTTAGCTTCTGGGAGTTAAGCTTTCGTAGCTGCTCCTGATTAATAGATAACAACTTTTCTTTTGCTGCAATAACATCCATACCAGAAGAGTCCTGGAGTGTATTATTAAGCTTATAATTCTGAATAAGATCGGAAATACCATCAATAACTGCTTTTTCAACTGGCAGCAGTAGACTACTGATATTGTTGCAAGCTAAATTAGGGCACATAAGAGAGTCCTTCATGCGATCCTTTTGATGAGGCCTGCGGACCATAGTCCTTCCACATTTTTTACAGTATACCAATCCAGATAATGGATTTTTTACAGTATTTGTGAGTCCGATTGGATGTGGAGGATTCTCTTTTATTAATTTTTCTGCCATAGAAAAAAGCTCAGGAGATATAATTGGCTCATGCAATCCATCAGATAAAAGATATTCAGAAGCCATGGGCCGGGTACGGATTACAGATCCGTTTTCTATACGCTTAATTGTTTTCCGGCTGTTCCAGCGGAGCTTTCCAGCATACACGGGATTATGAAGTATCGTACTAATAGTGGATAACGTCCAGGTGCTTCCTTTCTGAGTAGTTATATTCATATCGTTTAACTTTTTAACAATCTTGAACATACCAAGACGCTCTCCATCAATGCCATAAACGTACCAATTGTAGATAAGCTTTACAATTTCTGCTTCTTCAGGAACTGGCTTAAGAGTAAATCCCTTATCATTTTCCAACTTAACACGTTCATACCCAAAAGGAGGGACGCTTCCGCAATATTTTCCCTCTTTCACAGAAGAAACACGCCCTGCATTCAGACGCCGCTTAATTGTTTTATATTCCCGCCGAGACATGAAAAGACCAAATTCAAAATACTCCTCATCAAACTCATTATTAGGATCATAGATCTTAGTTGGTGTGATAATTTTGGTATCCGAATACTGGAAAGCTCTGGATACAACACCCTGATCAATGGTATCACCTCGGGCCAGACGCTCGACTTCTACAACCAAAACACCATCCCACATACCGGATTCTACTTCACGCAGGAGCTGCTGCATAACTGGCCGGGCGGAAATGGTTTCGCCGGAGACTACTTCTTTGTAAATAGCTCCAATATGATACTCGTTTTTCTTAGCCAGTTCCAGAAGAATATGCTCATGTCTGGCAAGTGTTTCTCCTTCACCTCTGGCTTCAGCTTCCCTGTCGGCTCTGGATTTTCTCAAATAGATACATACTGATTCATTCATTTTATCATTCTCCTTTTTTTACTTGTGTGATAATCCAGGAGATGATATACTTAGTGTGTAGGTAAGATTTTTCTCCGGAATTATCTTATTTATTAAAACCGGTTCCTGTTAGTGGCAGGAGCCGGCTTTTTATCACATATTCGCATTTTGAATTAATTTTTCCAACACATCTCTGTCCCACAGAAATACCTGTGTCTTTTCTGCTAATTCCCTGGCTGATTGAGTGAAGTATCTATTAGTTAATACAACTCCAACGTGGCATCCGTAATATGATTTACCTGCAAAAACTTCCTGTACAGCTTTATTTCCAACATCTGAAGAATAGCGTTTGCATTGAACTGCGTATTTAACTCCGAGCTTTTCTGCCAGAACATCAATTCCCTGATCGTTACTTTCTCGTGTAACATATACGTTAGAAAAACCGTTTGCTTCAAGAAGTCTTGCGCAAAACCGTTCGAAATCATGTCCTTCCATGTAATCGTATTTTCCACCATACATATCAATCCGATCAATAGATGCTGGTTTGGAAGTATTCAAGTCACTGTATGATGTTATTATTTTTACAAATTCGGTATTGTTTAAAAATGACTCAAATTCTTGCGCACTCATTAAAACTTCTCCAACTTGTGGATCTTCACCAGGTGCAATAAGCCCAACTTTTCTTAATTGTCCCAAGATATGTACAATACGTGAAAAGTTTATATTGAATTCTTCTTGAATTGCTTCAGTAGAAACTTGTCCTTTTCGGATTATAAATCTTCCAACGCTTGCAAAATATGGGTCGACTTCAATGGCCGGATTAGGTGGAGTGTTTGATATTTCTAATTTTATGGAAGTGTTATATTCTGCTAGTTCGTCCCCCTTTATTCTTTGCTCTAATAGATCAATAGATTTTTGTTTATTATCATTAATTTCTTTCAGCTGAACAGAAGGTAATTTTCCATAAAAATTAATTAGCCCCTCAAAATCTGATAAAGATTTCAAAACACTATTAAGTTCATCAAATGATACATAAAATTCTTGTCGGTCGGTTGTTGTGTTTAAAATATCTGCTAAATGATATGCTCTTTTCAGCAGAGATTCCGAATAGTTAATTTGAGAAAGTGTCAGGCTTTTACTAAAATTATTTTCCTTTGGCTGAGGAATATTACTTTTATATGTTTTATCTATTTCTTTTGCCAATTGAATCGAACGTTTTTTCTTTCTTCGTTTATAAATTATGTATGCTACAATTATTGTAGCGATAATTCCTAAAGATATAAATATTTTTTGATAATTTTCTTCAATATATTGTCCTATGGCACATAGTATACCAAAGAATAAAACTAGTGTGCCACATCCTCCAGAATCTTTTTGTTTAGCCATTTTCGTTCCTCCCTGTTGTATAGAAATAATTGTACCACAACACAAGACCAAATAAAACAAGATATTTCAAAACAAATTATAATAACCATATTGAAATATATCGAAAAATGTCGAAAAACGCAGTAAAATTCTCAAGTTTGTGCAAAATTAAGATATTGTATAAATGCTATATCAAGAGTATAATAAAAGATACCTTGGGAGGGAGTTACATGAAAATTATAAAGAAGCTACTCACATTGTGCTTACTTGTTGTTATGATGTTTTTGGCTGTGCACACACCAATATCAGAGGATGCAGTCAGTCTACATAATTCAGAAGTGATCATTAAGCACAATGCAAATAATCAGGATATTGTACATAATCAAAAGCCGGATCATGCGGTTACCGATAAAGTGCCAGTTTTTCAAATTCCGCAGCCATGCGCTGCTGCGGAAATAGTTCATCATTTTTTCACTGGAAGAACTGTGCAAAGAGAAGGAACATTATTCAAACAAAGAGCGCGTAGTACCATTGTAAATACAATGATACATATAGGCCAGATCTCGAAGAATAAACCGCATTGGAGGTACTTGAATGGATTACAAAGAAAAAATCATATCGTTATTGGAAAAAGTAAAATCAGAAAGCACACTGAAACGTGTGTACAAATTATTGGAATATCTTTATTTAAGAGAAAAATGAAAGAAAGAGCTGAGGACTTAGTTCCCCGGCTCTTTCTTTTGGATTAGTTATTTTCCAATTCGGCTAATATTTCTTGGAGCTGTTTCCAACGTTCTTCGCTCAATCGAGCAAATTTCACTAGAGTTTTTTTGGCAAAGTCATTATCACCAGCCATTACAGAATCTACGATAGCCTGCGCATCGCTATCGTCATCCTGGAACATGTCCCCGGTTCCGTTTACGAGCCAGTCGTAGTTGACTTTAAACTCTCGGCAGATGTCTTTGATGGTTCGCTCTGATGGAGTCCTTTCCCCTTTTTCTATCATCCAAACAAAATTTTTAGACAATCCGATTTTATCAGCAAATTCATCCTGAGTCATCCTTGCAGTTTTTCTTATTTGTTGAATTCTAGTATTCACATTCTCACCTCCTTCACTTAACTGCAAGTACATAATAACACAAAAATCTAACTATGTCAAAGAAATGTTAGATTTTCACTTGACAAATCTAACTAAGTGAGATAATATAATAACACAAGGTAATACAAAAATACAAAAAAGAGGTGAACTAAATGTCAGAGGAAAAGAAAAATCTTATCAGAGATGTAACAAAAAGACTTGATCTGCTTCCACCAAATAAGCAGGAAAATATCATCTGGTATATGAAAGGCGTTATTGATACAGAAGAAAGCCATTTGCGGAAGGTTCAGAAGGAAAGTTAAAAATGACTTGGTAAAGAAGAACCTTCAACGAGAAAAAACATATATCTATCGTAGAAGGGAGTTGAGTCAATGGCAGTGATAAAAACCATAAAAAATGGATCTGGTGTAATCAGAATACATGACGATTACTGCAAAAACAATACACCCGAAGACAATCAAAGGATTGTAGATAATGTATCAAGAGTGATCCTTGATTATTACAGAAAAAAAGAAGCTGAAAAAATATCGTGAGCGCCCCGGAGGGAGCTGAACCCTCCACCCCGGAGCTTTGTACTCACTAAACCACTCTTAGTGGATACAGGCCAATTATATCCTCTATCCGCTAAAAAATCAATATTAAGCGAGAGGAAAATAAAAGAACATGAAAGAAAAGACAACAAAACGTAACAGCGAAAAGATTTCCTGGGAAAATCTGGAGATTGCACTGGCAACAGATGTTGTATCCAGAGCCAAGAGAGAGAGACGAAAATGGTTCATCCTTTGGGTGCTCACTGCAGCGCTTCTGGTGATCAGTAACGTGCTCTGGTATATAGCTTACACCATGTGATCCTGAAAGAAGGTGAGATTATCAAAAGAAACATAATCTTAGCAATTATCATCGGAACCGCAACAACATACTTGCCAATCTGGCAGTGGGATGGAACCCAGGCAGCAGGAATAATTAGTTTTTCCATAATTGCATGGATGCTGATCCAGGGTACGGAACCAAATAACAGAGGTGGATCCTGATGAGCTTTACTCTTAGGATCCAGAAAAATTTTTACACCTTATAAAGGTGAGAAAGGAAAAGAAAATGATCAAAGTCAAAAATGGAGCTGCTAAATTTGAAGGAACATTTCCATGCATCATGGGAGATATGATGGTAACGCTCAAAGCGTTTCGAAACTATGCCAGTGATATGTATGAAGAAGAAAAAGTAGAAAAACTGTTGCAGGACTGTGTGAGACTTTCTGCATTATCTGATGAAGAACTGGTGGAAGAGTTCAGAAAAAAGGTAGAAGAAGGGGGACAAGCATGATCTTAGAAAAAGAAATCAATGAGTTATTCGAGCTTTCAAAGAAAGCAATAGAAAAGAAAGCAACATGGGCGGTTGACTTCACTATAGGAGCAACGGGACCATTGTGCGGAGTCATGATAAAAGAAACTCCAGAAATTGAAGCTGCTTTTTACTGCATTTACAGAAATAAAGACTTCATGGAAACATCACTTAAAAACTGTACAGCTGCCAAGGAACACTTAAACAGATTACTGGAGAAAAAGCAGGAAGGAGAAGCCTGAATGAGCGGAAGAATTACAATCGCAAATCCCAATGGAGCTGGATATAGAATTCCAGGGTGCAGAGCTTCTTCTCTCCGCTTGGAGTGGCAGCAGGAGCAGACCGTGCTCTTTGGTACTGTAGCGGACCGCCTGGGAGAGTATGAAGATCTTGGCTCCGTGGAGGAACTGCGGGAACTGAAACGGAGGGGCTATTGATGGACAAGCCGGAGAAAAGACGTACCTGGACAATCCTGTACGCAGATGGTTACAAGGAATATTATACCGGAACCAGAGCTGAAGCAGAAGCCTTGGCGGAAGAACGGTGCGTTCTGCATCTGAACGATTATATTATAGCATGAAAATGCCGGTGTATTGAGAGTACACCGGCAAATGACTATCAGTCGCCTGATAAAAATAAAACCTATAAATACTATACCATTCAGGCGCCAGAAAGTCAAGACACAGGGGCAAAAATCCCCTGTTGAGCACTTGATAAAGATATTAAAGTTAGGACGAGATGGTATGGGGACAATAAGAAAATGGTACGAACTAAGAGGCGGAGAGGTTCTGGATATCCAAGAGTATCATGATGGGAAATATGGAGCCAAGGGCAAGAAGAGGCTGCCGAAAAAGAAACCGACAAAGGAGGATATGCAGAAGGTTAACGAATGGAACCGGGCACGCCTGATAAAGATCCGGTTACTGGAATACTTCACGTTCGGAGATCTGTGGGTAACACTGACATATATACGCTCTAACCGCCCACCCGACATGAAAACGGTTGCGGATCAGATCGCAAAGCTTCTGAGGAAATTGAGAGCCGAGTACAGGAAATGCAAAAGAGAGCTTTTCTGGTATGCAAAAATTGAAAAAGGTACAAAGGGCGGGTGGCATATCCATATCGTGATCAATGATATTGGAAACACAGCAAGCATGCTTGTGAAAAATTGGGAATACGGAGAAGTGAAGTCAATAGCAATCAAAAACAGCCAGTTCTATGATGAGGACTTTACAAAGCTGGCAAATTACCTGGCCAAGAATAAAAATTCTGTGGAGTACAAAGAAGATGGCACTCCCGCAAAACCAAGGATAAAAGAATCCAGATGTACCCACTCCCGTAATATGCCGCTTCCGGAACCAAAAAAGAAAAAGCTGGTTCACTGGAAAAGAGAAATCAAGCCCAAGAAAGGTTACTACATAGCGGCATACTTTGAGGGGCAGAACCCTAAAACCGGATTCAGCTACCGCCGATATACGTTGATCAAATTGAACAGGAGGATTTAAAGAGTGCAGCAAGTAGACATATACCTGTATCCTTCCTCCAGAGCTCCCAAGCTCAAGGAAGGATCCTATTACTGGAAGGCCCGCTGCAGGGGCATACCCAGAGAGGGAACAGGACAAGCCGGGGAATGCACATCTGGCCAGCGTCTGATCATGCTGTGCGTGATTGCAGCCCTCAAGATTGTGGTCCGCCCTGCGATGATTACAATCCACACGGATAGTTATTACCTGGCAGGATGCCACAGGAATCTGCAGCAGTGGAAAAACGATGGATGGAAGAAAACTGATGGCAAAGACGTTCGAAACGCCGATCTCTGGCAGCAGATCATGGACCTGGAAAGCCCACATGTCATCAAATACCAGCTGGAACGGCCAATGCCGAAGAGAGAGGAAATATAGGAGGGAAGTTTATGTTTGAGAAGTTTGGAGAAATGGATTATGAAGAGCTGATGCGTACGGCAGCAGCTGAAAAACAGGAGGGAGATCTGGAAGCTCTGATCGCCCTTGCTGAAGAAAATGGCCTTGAGAAAGAAGATGCCGAAGACTACATGGATGATGTAGCGGACGAGCTTGCGACTCCTTTCATGGCAGCAGTTGCCAAACTTGAAGGAGAAGCCAAAGAGCTTGGCATCAAGGGACACCAGCTCGATAACAAAGATACCATCCTGGCAATGCTGGAAGGCAATGAAGAACTGTGCCTTGCTGTAAGAAAAAAGGATAAAAAGCTTGTGGAGTGTCTGGCTGAGATCCTCAGTTATTCCAGCGAATGCGCAGTAGAGGTACCGGATGAAATTGTGGATCTTGCCGAATGCCGGATAAAAGGAAAAAAGGAAAAAATGCGAAAGCCTGTATATGAGGGCGGGGAAACCAAGGCAGATGTACGAAGAATCGCAAAAAAGTATTATCTGGAGGCGTGATATGCAGGGCGTAAAAGGATTATCAAAAGACATGATTACCTCCTACGGAGTCTGCACCAAACTGGAAGCTGGGCAAACCTACAAGGAAAAAGAATGCAAAGTCTATCAGAACGGCTGGCATTTCGTAGAATATGCCCCGGACTGCCTGGGATACTTTCCACTGGGGCAGGGTAACCATTACTTTCTCATCGAGGCAGCAGGGGATATCAACGAGGAAGAGGACTTCCGCTGCTGCTGTACAGAACTTACCCTGGTGAAGGAGCTGGATCTGAAAGGATTTGCCGGGATGGCTATGAAGTACATGGTTCAAAATCCAAAGATGGATTGGGAACGGGAGGTGCCCCATCTGGAAATAAAACCAGAAATTGCGCGGGCGCAAAAAAATGAGATTGCAATCGCACGCGGAAAAAATCCAGAAGTCCATCTGAAGGAAGGGGCTGTTGGCGGTCTGATCCAGGAGGATGAAGACGGGACCATCATAGGCGCCAGGGTTTTCCTGGCTGATCAGGATGGCGTTTACACATTAAAACTTGGGGAGATATGCAGAAAATGAAACGTAAAGAATTTGAAAATCTGCCAGTACCTACACCTAAAAGAAATAATTCAGAGCTGATTGGGAAGGCAGTGGCAAAAGAAGGATGGCTGATACTGGATCTGTTCAAGAGAGAAAGCTATTATGGCCGATACATCATAAATACAGAAACTGGCAGGCACAGTTTCTGTGAGGCTGCCGGCAGGAAATGGAATTCACAGAAGCTCCTTCGGATAATGGGATTTAACCCTATCTACGATACATACACAGAAAAAGCAGTGCGTGAAAAATTAAAATGGGACGTAGGAGAAGACAAAGAAATTGCAATAAAAGCACTTAAAGCCCGCAATGTGCAGAACGTTTTAGACTGTATCGGGTGGCTGGAAACAGAATTCGACAGAAACCAGAGACACCAGCGTGAGATAAGTAAAAATAAAAAAATAGACAGGCTTATGGAAAATGTAAAGGATGAGGATCCTGTTTTCAGTCAATGGATCTATGATACGTTTGCGGAAGGGACGTTCCTTTTCTGGGACGGGGAGACAAAATCTTACGGCTGTAGTAACTGCGGCTCACAGATCCATGAGAAAAAGATTGATAAGCCTAAAAACGGGGAGAAAAGAATCTGCCCGGAGTGCGGCCAGGAAGCTATCGTGCAGAAGAGAAGAAAGAAAATAGACACTGCAATAAAAATCTGCAAGCTGGAACGTCCGGATCCTAAGTTTGGAGTTTCAAGAAACTTTAGGGCAAGAATCTGGTACGACAAGAGCGGGCATGAAGTGTACCTGGATGAAGAGATAAGAATCCTTCTGTACCAGAAAGGATGCGAAGAAAAATCCTACACAATATTTTACAGCCAGGACGGAGATGTTTACAGCTGGTACACCGGAATAAAAAGAAGCAACTGGTACACAACCAATCCAAAGAGCAAGCGGTTCGGAAAATGCTTCCTGTATCCGGAAGGAATCAGGGAGGCGCTAAAAGATACCAAGTACGAAAATCTGATAAATGCCTTTGTGGAACTATCTGGGAAAGGGATATTTTTGAATTACAATGTTGCGCTGGCAGCAGGGGGAAATATAGGAGCGTTCGGAACTATGCTGGAGTATCTGGCAAAAGGACGCTTTTATAAACTCATTAAGGATGAGGTAGCTTACTGCCCTGTATATAATTCCGAATATGTTGGGTGCATGAACTTGAATGGAGAAACCATTGAAGAGGTCATGGGCATCCGGGATAAGCAGAAAATCAACCGCATCAGGGAAGAAAACGGCGGAAAGATTATGCTGGAATGGATGAGGTACTCGGAAAGGCATAACACTAAGATTCCTAAAAAGACTATGGATTGCCTGGAAACACATTATTTAATATCCCCGGAAAAGATAGAAAGCCTTCCAGGAAACATCTCATCCAGGATGAGCGCAGAACAGATTGTGAACTACATCCAGAAGCAGGCAGAAAAATGTTATGGGACACTGGAATTTGCGTTAGATCACTGGGCGGATTACTTATCCATGTGCGCTGCATTGGATAAAAGCCTGGATGATGAGCTGTTTTATAAACCTAAAGATCTGAAACGGAGACATGATGAGCTGATCGAAGATTCTCGTAAAGTGGAAACCGTAAAAAGAATGAATGAGAACCCGGAGCTTCGGCAGCAGGAAGCAGCCAGGATGGAAGAAAAATTCCAGGGGGCATCTGCAGTGATGCGGGAGATCAAAGAGAAATATGAATTTGCCGCAGAGGGGTTCCAGATGATCATGCCGGAAAGCCCTGTAGATATTGTCCGGGAAGGCTACGCCCTTCATCACTGCGCCGGAAGCTCAGAGAGATATTTCAACCGGATCGAGAACCGGGAAACTTATATAGGCTTCCTAAGGAGGCAAAAGGAACCAAACATCCCGTTCTACACCATTGAATTTGAGCCAGGGGGAACCATCCGGCAGAATCGTTCCTACTATGATGAGGAACCGGGAATCGAAGAAATCCGGGAATTCCTGAGACTGTGGCAGAAAGAGATTAAGAAAAGGCTTACCCAAAAAGATAAGGAACACGCAGCAAAGAGTGCGGTGCTCCGGGAACAGAATATCAAAGAGCTCCAGGAAAACAGGAACAGCTTTGTTCTGAAGAAACTGGAAGAGGACTTTATGGAGGCGGTATAAGATGGGTGAATATTTGAACTTTAAGCAGGAGACAGATCTTGCAGTCGAAAAAATCAGGACCGGAGCAATGACCATGGCCCAGGGAGCTATCGAGCTGGGATACCAGCTGAAGGTTGCCAGGGACACGGGAGTCCTTCAGGAATCCGGATACAAAACAATGGCAGAATTTGCCGGGGCGGAATATGGAATCCGCCCAGATGAGACCACCAGATACGTACAGCTGAATGATAAGTATTCAGAGGGTGGATATTCCAAGAAGATCATGGAGAAGTACACAGGAATCGGAAAATCGATTCTGGTGGAGATGCTCGCCCTCCCGGATCTCGTGAAAGAAGAGATCACACCAAATTTCTCCAAAGAGGACGTAAGAACCTTAAGAAGGGAGATTGAAGAGGAAGATAAGATTACAGATCTGGAAGTGATGATAGAAGAAAAGGACCCGGGGCAGGAAGAACTTCCTTCCCTCTTGGAAAAAGCAGTCTATCAGTTGGGAAAAAGATGCCCAGAGCTGTATAAACAGCTGTTTATAGCGTTAGAAGATGGAGACAGCCAGTGGGCAGCAGAAATCCTGGTGCCAGATGAGGAAAAAGTTTATTCAGTGCGTGTTCCAGGAACCGGAAGATTCCTTATATTCATGAAGATTGAAGAGAACATTCAATTTATGGATGTACGTTCCAGGACAAAAGAGGAATTCACCTGGCAGCAGCTGGAAGCAGCATTTAAGAAAATTATGGACTTTTCAGTTTTATCAGAAGAATCCTGGAAAATGCAGTATAAAGAAGAGCCTCCACAGTCCGAAGATGCTCCGGAAGAAACCAACACCAGAAAGAAACCACCAAAGGTTGCCCCAGCAAAGAAACCGGAAAAGAAGAATGTGGAAAAAACTGTGGATAACAGTGGAAAAAGTCAAAAAACAGCAGTTTCGGAAGAAACGGAACCAGAAAGGGAAATTCCCAATGCGGAACCTGTTTCTGAGATGCCAGATTCACAGCCCGAAAATCAGGAAAAAAGTCAAGAAATTGCACAACCAAAAGACGAGGAACAGATTCCAGGCCAGGACAATATCCTGAACCACGAAGAATACATGCCAAAACCAGAGCTGCCGGCAGCAGTCCACGAATCGGAAAAAGCTCCGGAAGAGATTGCTTCAGAAGCCCAGGCGGAACCGGATCAGGATATTCGCCCAGAAGAGCCTGAGGAAAACAAAAATCCGGAAATTGCGCCAGCACAACCCGAAGTAGTAGAGAAACCAATCCGCAGAAAAGAATTCCTGGATTCTCTTACCGAGTATGGAGCAGCTGACTATATTGCAAAAGCTTTTAAAGGCTTTGGAAGCGTCACCTTCAGCCAGCTCCAGAACACAAACTTCTGGTTGCGCTGGATGGATACCAAAGTAGATCACCTGGGTCGCCCCTGGGTAGATTAATCAAGGGTGCAATCTGAATCACATATATATCACAATTTCACTTCCCTGCTCCGGCCTGCAAGGGGCAGGGGGAAAGGAGAAACATGATCTCAGGGTATATTATGTTTCCGAAAAAGACGAAAACAAAGAAAAAAAGAACCTCCCATCCGGCCAGCATTCTTGGAAGCAGAAAAGGAAGATGCTATTTATGCGGACGATATTGCCAAACAGAAGAACATCATATCTTTGGGGGGCCTAATCGAACATTATCCGAACAATACGGATTGAAAGTATATTTGTGCTGGGAATGCCACCAGTTCGGTCCCCATGCAGTGCATAAAGACTCAGCCGTAATGGAAGAGTTACACCGTCAGGGGCAGGAAGCCTTTGAAAATCAGATAGGCAGCAGAACAGAATTCATGAGAATTTTCGGGAGGAATTGGCTGTGACACTATATGAAATCACAGAAAACGTTGCAGAAGAAGCTAAAGAAACGGTAACCATCCAGGAAGCTGCCGAAAGATTAAACCGGACAGTAGGAAGCCTGTATGGCGCCGCAGCTGAAGGGCGGCGGATAGCTGGAAGATATTACTTGAGAGCTGTGGACAGAACCATCAGCAAGAGCAGAGATCTTACACTGCTCCTGGAATACGACCGAGCCAGGAAACAGCTACTGAGAGCAAAGAAAGGAAAATAAAAATGACACCTAAATGTACAGTATGTGAATTTTGCAAGATGAAAGGAAGAGCAGATAGTAGCTTTAGTGGAGGATATAGATACGGGAGAGGTAGATTCTTCTGCGAAAATCCGGAAACAAAGAATTTGCCAGAGAAGGCGTTTGGAAATAAAATGCGAAGTTTTATAGGCTTTGGCACTCCAGAAAAAGAAACGAGATTAACCGTAAAAACAAGTCCTAGATGGTGTCCAAGGAGGTGTCCAAATGGAAAATAAAACCTGTAAGACCTGTAGATACAACGATAACCTTCTCTGCGACCGTAAAGGAATCTGGATCCAGGACGATGATACCTTGGAAGGAATCCATGCTGGCAAAGTTTTTAAGGATAAGGTGAGGCAAAAATGACAAGGGCAGAAATAACAAAATTCCTTGGACAGTTACTCATAGATACACGTTTTCGAGGAGCTGGGAAGCATTGGGCCAGCGAGGTGAGCATTGACCCATGGGGGACCGAAGCTAAAAGAATTGACTACATGCAATTTTGCCCGGAAAACCAGTGCTCTGTATCTGGAATCGAAAAGGGAACATTTGTATGTTATGAGGTAAAGAGCTGCAAGGAGGACGTTTACAGCGGAAACGGACTAAATTTTTTAGCAGAGAAGAACTATATCGTGACAACAATGGAATGCTACAAGGACATTTTGCCGGATTTATACAGTGGGAAATTTGCAAGACATATGGAGCAATTCCCAGAATCATCTAGCTATTTTGGCATAATGGTTGCTATTCCTCGCTTGGCGGAGCTTACGGATGAACTTAAGAATCCGACACCAATAGATTCTGATGTAGAACAATGGAAATTGGCCGTGGCTCTTCCAGCTCGGCAAGGGCCAAGAAAAAGATCCATGACAGAACTGCTGTTTTGCATGGTAAGAAGCGGACATTGAGAAAGGATGAGATAATATGATACATATCAAAGACAGATTAATGCAGTACGAAGATGAGTATTCAAAGTACCGTAAATACGATGGACTTTATGTTGCAGATGTTCTGGAAATGCTTGAGCAGCTTCAAGACGATCTGGAACAGGACGAGAAAGAAAATGGTTGGATTCCTGTCAGTGAGAGATTGCCCGACCCAGACAAATATATTGCTATATCACTTGATAACTGCGATATTCCGGCAATCGGAAGATATACGGTTGATGATGAAGGTGGAGGCACATTCAGAGTCGGAGATCAGGACGAAAGTTTTCTTGAACTTAATTTGTTTATCAGTGCATGGATGCCACTTCCAGAATCATACAAGGAGGGACCAGATGAGTAAATCAGTATTAGTGATGGAAACGCCAGAAAATTGTAGATCGTGCATGTATACTGGTACATTCCGCTATTTTTGCAGAATAAATTGCAAAGATATTGAGGATGCAAGCGTTAAGCCCGATTGGTGTCCACTAAAGCCATTGCCGGAGAAAATGAAAGTAACTGGGATTTATAACGGTGAGTATTTTAAAGCAGGAGGTAAACCGCCGAGCTATAAGATCGGCTGGAACCAGTGTATTGATGAGATTGCAGGAGGAAATTCTGATGATTGATTTAACAGGAAAAAGTGTATTTGTGAGAACGCAGGAAGAGTATTCTAAAGTTTTAAGAATAGCAAAATTACAAGGCTTTAAGTGGGCAAGAGGAAATCATTTAAATGAAATCGGTATTCCACTTCCGAATATGTTAAATTTTTACTCCGAAAGAATAGTAACATACAACAGTGATGAACAAAAAATATATGATGCAATTGAAATTGTTGCAGATGAAAAAAAACTCGAAGAAGCAATAACTCATGTTAAGTATTTTGCAAACAACAAAGACAGAATGTCACTAACAGATAAAGTTATTGAATCAATACTATTGCTCGCAGATACTGTAGAAACCCAGATTGAAGAGGTGAAGTAGATGGAGAGATTGACAAAAAGAGAAATTAGCGGAATCACGTACAACAATAGTCCCGGATTCATATGCAGTTGCTATTGCGATAATTGTTCAAAAGGAACAGGAGATTGTGACAGATTAAAAGCTATGGTTAATCGTCTTGCAAAATTTGAAGACTTAGAAGAACAGGGACTTCTTGTGAGACTGCCGTGTAAGGTTGGGGATACAGTTTATACAATAACAAGATTCTGCTCTGGTGGAATTAGAGATTGTGATTATACATATGAATGTTCGGAATGCCCTAATTACAAGCCTGAGATTGACTACAAAAGATTTAAAATAACCATGTTAAATAGTGTCGGGGAAACAGTATTTCTCACCCGTGAAGAAGCTGAGAAGAAGTTGGAGGAGTTGGAGAATGGCAAGTAGAGTAAGAAAAAGATTAGAGCAGTTCAAAAAAGACTTAACAACCCAAACCATCTACAAAGAGGGACTGCCAGGATCTGCACTTGATATTATAAATACACTCTTGGAAGATCTGGCAGCAGATGAGGAAGAAACCAGATGGATTTCAGTGAATGAGAGGCTTCCGGAAGAACATGATTCTATATTTGCAAAATTCAAAGGAACGGACAACTGGAAAAGAGGAATGTTCGAAAAAATATCTAAATATGTGATTGCTACAGTTGTGTTTGACGATGGAACAGTATTGGTAGAGCAGGCACATACTACAGATGGAATTTGGAGAATAGAAAAGAAAATTCTTGGCGGAAAAGTAATTGCATGGAGAGATTTTCCAGAGCCATATAAGGAGGTGGAACAAAATGAGTAAATCAATATTAGTGGTAGAGGGACATCCTGGAGATTGTATAAAGTGTAGATTCTTAAGAACTGCAGGTGCCAAAAACATCTATGAATGTGGATTGACAGGAGGAGTAAGAATAGCAAATAAAAAATATATTTACTGTCCATTGAGACTACTTCCCGAAGAAAATAAGGCGCCGAAGCTTGCAAGTGGATATGAGCTGGGATACGAGGAAGGATGGAATAACTGCCTTAAATCAATTGTAAATGAACCGGTAGTAAGAATTGGAGAAAAAACATATAAAATTCCGTATGAAATGCAAGAAAAAGTGCTTTCCGCCGCAGAAGATATAAGAAATTACTTTTCCAGAATCCTACACCAAGGGGAGGAGACAAATGAGAACAAGTGAATCAGAGATACAATTAATGAAAACGTTTTTGGAGTGGATTAAGGAAAGAAAAAAAGATCATTCTCTAAAACTGTTTCAATTTTCCATGATTGTAAAGTCCAAAGAATTAAAGCCGAACAAAGAATGGTTTTCGCTTAATAATGCTGAAATCACATTCGAAGTGCCAGAAGATCTGCAAAAACGAATTATTGAAACAGTTGAAGATTGGGTAACTGAAAAGGAGAAAATCAAACATGATTGAATTGTTGATAATATTTGCATCCGGGGCAGCAGTCGGAGCATTATCCGTTCTTCTCTGGGCTGCCTGCGCCGGTAACAAGCGAAAGAAATAGAAGAAAAATGGAGGTGGAAATTTGCTTATATTAAAAATAGCAGGAATAATTATTCAAGCAGTAATTGGCACGTATGCGATCTATAAATCATACAAAGCAGCAGCTGCGGATAATATATCTTTCACAGTACACTATAGTGCTTTATGGGTAACATGTGTAATCGGAATATGGAATTGTTTCTGAAAAGGAGTGATGTGTATGTTCACAAGGAAAAAGTCACTCGTTGACTGGGGGGTCCGCCAGGAAGATATCGAACAGCTAAAAGATATCTGCAGATACGCCACACCAAAGCAAAAGCACGATATCCTGAATTGCTGCATAAGTGCCTGCCCAAAAGGAATTGAGCACCTGGTATATGAATCAATCGTGATGAGCCGATCTTATGATAAGATAATGAAAAATAAATATATACCCATCAAAAGAGACGATTTTTATGCGTATAAACGAAAATCAATGGCAATGTTTTATAATACGCTCAAAAAAAACAGAGAAATATAATAATCAGTATAAATATGGGGGACAACTTAACCTGCCCGGTATGGTAATATAGTTATATATCTATAGCCATATCGGGCAGAATTTTTTGGAAAAAATCATGGCAAATTTTAAAATAATCATAAAAAAATTACAAAAAGCAATATTATCCACCGGATTGGTTGTGAAAATTGGAACGTCACAGTTCTACAGCCGTGAGCAAGAAAGGCTGATCACAATCACTGTGATATCTACTCCGGTTTTCCAAAAAACAAAGAAAGGTTGGAAAGATTGCGACTACGAAATCCTGCGAACTGCATCCCAATATGATGTGGTTATATGCCTGAAAGAATTGTGGGAGGCGGTGAAAAAATGAGGATAGACAGAGGTGATTAGATGGGATTAACGCCTAAAAGAGAACGCTTCGCAAGAGAATACGTAAAAAATGGTGGAAATGCCTCTGACGCCGCAAAAAAAGCAGGATACAGCGAAAAAACCGCATACTCTTCAGGTCAGCGTCTGTTGAAAAATGTTGAGGTTTTGGCTTATATAGCAAAACTCCAGGAAGAGATTGAAAAGCAAAAGGGCAATGATATTATGTCTTTGGCAGAAATCCAGGAGCGCCGTTCCAAGATTGCAAGAGGAGAAGTAACAGACTCCTTCGGATTCTCCCCGGATTTCGCAGATCAGCTGAAGTCCATGAGTGATCTGGAAAAGGCATTGAAGATTAAGCAGGAACAGGAAGAGAAGAAAGCAGCAGAAGAAGCCGCCAGAAATGCAAAAGAGTATCACATGGATTTATACAACATTCCAGATTGCTTCCATTGGGTTATTCGAGATATCCGAGATAAGAAACATCTGGAGTATGTGTTTAAGGGCGGACGTGGATCCACAAAGTCAACAACCATCGGAATGACTATAGTAGAGCTGATGAAGAACAATCACGACATCCACGCTGTTGTTTGCCGCCAGGTAGGAAACACCATTAAGGATTCGGTGTATAACAAAATCAAATGGTCCATTGGAAAGCAGGAGTTTACAGAAGAATTTGACTCTAAGTTATCCCCTATGGAGATTACACTAAAGGCAACTGGGCAAAAGATATATTTCAGAGGGGCTGATGATCCGGACAAAATTAAATCTATCAACCCCGAGTTTGGATACATTGGTATTCTGTGGTTCGAGGAATTAGATCAGTTTGCAGGCCCTGAAGAAATTCGTAAGATTGAGCAGTCCGCTATCCGTGGCGGTGATACTGCATGGATATTTAAGAGCTTCAATCCTCCCAAGACTGCGAATAACTGGGCTAATGAGTATGTCCTTGAACCTAAAGAAAACAGAATAGTCCATTCATCAACGTATTTAGATGTTCCGAAAGAATGGCTAGGACAGCCATTTATCGATGAGGCAGATCACTTAAAAGCAGTAAATCCAAATGCTTACGAACATGAGTACATGGGCATTGCGAATGGAAATGGCGGTAATGTTTTTGAATTTATTGAAGATCGAGAAATCACAGATGAAGAGATCGCCAGCTTTGATAGGATTTACCAGGGCGTTGACTGGGGATGGTACCCAGATCCATTTGCCTTCATACGTATACATTACGATGCGGCAAGGGAGACGATTTACTTTATTGACGAGTATGGGGCAAACAAAAAGAAAAATAGTGAGACGGCTGCTGAAATCAAAAAACGTGGATATGGTGACTATGAGATCACTTGCGATAGTGCAGAAAAGAAATCTACAAGTGATTTCCGCGACGAAGGATTACCAGCAAGAGATGCAATCAAAGGACCTGGAAGTGTTGAATACTCGATGAAGTGGCTACAAGGTAAGAGGCTTGTTTTTGATCTAAGGAGGACTCCGAAAGCACGGAAAGAGTTCAGAAAATATGAATACGAACGTGACAAAGACGGAAACATCATCAGTGGATATCCAGACAAAGATAATCACTTTATAGACGCCACCAGATATGCAACAGAGCCGTTGTGGAGAAGAAGGGGGAACAGTGCATAATGTGTGAGTTTTGCAAAGAATTAGAAGCCTGGAAAAAGAAGCTTGAAAAGAAAAAATATGAATATGGCTGCATGCTATATGCATGCCAGAAAAATAAGCCAGGAAGCATTACATCGAGTCCATTTGAGCTTAATTACTGCCCGGTCTGCGGAAAGAAGATAGAGGGTAACTAAATGGGAATTATATCAACAATCAAAAGGTGGTTCAGTATGATATTTAAAAAACAGGCCGAAGAGGATTTCAACATCCAGGCAGCAGAATTCCCAGAAATGGAAGCCCTGGTAAATAAATGTGCGAACATATATAGGGGAACGCCGTACTGGTTAGATGATAAGGAGCATATAAAAACTATCAATTTTGCAAAATCGGTTTGCTCAGAAACGGCCAGACTTGCAACATTGGCAATCGGCATTCAGATAGATGGATCTGCCAGAGCAGCATGGCTGCAGGAGCAAATCGATAAAGTATACTTCCAACTCCGCCACTGGGTAGAATATGGATGTGCTTACGGAACAGTTTTCATAAAACCCAACGGCGAAAGCATAGACGTATTCACACCTGGGGATGTGATGATCGTCGATTTTGACAACCAAGAAATCAAGGGAATCATCTTCAAGGATTCTTATACAGTTGGGAGGAAATATTACACAAGACTTGAGTATCACAGATTCATAGAAACCACTATGGATGGGAAAAAAGTCACCCCCTATTATGTTTCTAATAGGGCCTATGTATCAAAGTCACCTCAATCAATTGGTGATAAGATTGATCTGAAGAAGACAAAGTGGGCTGCTCTGATGGCAGATACGCCACCAATCCTGAAAGCAAACGGTGAGAAGCTGGACGGACCTTTATACGGAATCCTGCGAACACCGCAGGCGAACAATGTGGATATCAGCACACCTTTAGGACTTCCAATTTTTGCAGAAGCCATTGAGGAACTGAAAGACCTCGACATTGCATACAGCCGTAATGCAAAAGAAATTCTTGATTCCAAGCGGACTGTTCTGGCAGATGATAGATTGCTGATGCCGAGCGGATCCCCCATCTCTGCAAAGACACCACAGGGAATGGAACGTAGATGCAAAGAGATGAGCCTACCGGATTATGTGAAAAATGTATTCGGTCAGGATGAAAAAGAATTCTATCAGGAAATCAACCCAATCTTAAATACGGATACTCGCATAACCGGCATTAATGCTCTTTTAAGCCAGCTTGGTTATAAAATTGGATTCTCCAACGGATACTTCGTTTTTAACGAATCTACGGGAATTCAGACTGCTACAGGAGTAGAAGCAGAACAACAGAGAACGATACAATTCATCAAAGATGTTAGAGATAAGTTGGAGTCGTGCCTGGACGAAACAATCTACGCCGTGAACGTATACGCAGATCTATACGGACTTGCACCTGTTGGAGCGTACGAAGTTACATACGATTTCGGAGACATAACTTATTCCTTCGCCGAAGACAAGCAGACTTGGCTTGGCTATGTGAATACTGGTAGAATACCTTTCTGGTATTATCTGGTAAAATTCGAAGGATTCAGTGAGGAAGAAGCCAAAGCCCTCTCAAACGAGGCCCAGCAGGAAAATAAGACAAGCGGACTATTTGGAGATGAGTAAATGAAAATTAATAACCACGTTGGAAGCTTGCATATTAAATTCGATACCAAAAGAATCGATGGCAATCTGGAAAAAGCCCAGATGAAATTGAACATGCAGGTGGTAGCAGACTGTGAGCCTTACGTACCTTTTCGGAATGGAGCATTAAGAAGCAGTGTAAGATACCCACAAGGCATTACAGGCGGAGAAATTGAATATAACACACCTTACGCCCACTATATGTACATGGGTGAAGTCTATGGTCCGAACATTCCAATCAAGGATGCCCAGGGGAATATTACCGGATGGATTTCTCCGCCGAAAAAATCACCGACTGGAAAAAGACTGCAGTACCACACCAAAGACACCTCAGATCATTGGTTCGAAGAAGCAAAACAGAAGCATTTGCCAGATTGGATCAATCTGGTACAAAGAACGGCAGGTGAACAATAATGCTCCCACCCGAATACTTCTACGGAAAAGAGCAGCGCCTTCTTTCCATGTTTCAGGAACTGGAAAACTTCATCCTAACAGATATTTCACGCCGCATCCTTCAGTCAGAAGGAATGACGGCCACAGCAGATCGGCTCATCTGGAAACTAAACCAGATGGGAGAAAGCCGGGCAGCCATAGAGCAGAAGTTGCAGGAATACACAAAACTATCAAGGAAGGAGCTCCGTAAGATCCTTCAGGAAGCTGTGCTCACCTCCTGGGATAATGAAAAAGATATCATCCTTGGAATAGATGAAAGCATCAGCCCCCCACTGGAGAATCCGGAGGTAATATCCGTAATGGATGCCGAATTCCAGAAAACCCTTGGAGAACTGAAAAATCTAACCAGAACCACCATAGATCAATCACAAAAAGATCTCATCAATCTGATAGATCAAGTGGACCTTCGCGTTGCATCCGGTGTACAATCTTACACCTCTGCTGTAAGTGATATCTTGGATCAATACGCAAGAAAGGGAGTTATGGTGAATTACCCAACAGGAACCCAGCGCACCCTGGAAGCTGCTGTTAGATGCTGTGTGGTAACATCAATGAACCAGACTGCAGCACAGATCACCAATCAATATATAGTCCAGGCCAAAACGAACTACGTCCTGGTCTCCGCTCACTTAGGAGCCAGAACCGCACAAAAAGGACAGCCGCCCTGTGGAGATCATTCATCTTGGCAGGGAAAGGCATACTCGATAGTTGGATCAGAGCCGGGATACCCCAACCTTCTTGCAAGCACCGGATACGATATAAGCCCAGCAACCGGGCAGGGGTCCGTAGTCAATCCATTAGGCCTGCACGGATATAACTGCCGGCACTCTCACCAGCCATGGGAAAAAGGACTTCGGAATCCGTGGGAGGGCAAGATCGATTCCGAAGAAAACAAGAAAACTTACGAGAATACTCAGAAACAGAGATCCATGGAACGTGCAATCCGGAAAACAAAGCGTCAGCTGATTATGAAGCAGGAAGAACTTAACTCCGAGAACATTCCGGAAATCGAAAAAAAGAAACTCCAATCAGAATATGATCAGATGGCGTACAAGCTTACTGATCAGAACAAAGAATATGAAAAATTGTGCCGGCGCAATAATCTGGTTCCTCAATATGATCGTAACAAGGTGGCCGATTTCGGCTACAAACAGCAGTCAAAGGCTAATGCCGGGGCAAAACGGTACATGAAAGGACGTTAAATGAGTGTAGCAGAATTCATCCAATTTTTTCTCTCAATATGCGGCGGGATATCCATAATTGGCGGAGCGGCAGCAGTGATCGTAAAATGGATCGCGCCAGCCTTCCGGCTCAATAAGCGCGTGGAAGTCCTGGAGGAGCATGATAAGCGCGATTTTGAAGAACTGAAAAGAATCGCGGACAGGGATGCCCTAATCCTGAAAACACTATCAACGATGCTGGATGCGCAGATCAATGGCGCAAACGTAGATACGTTAAAAAAAACACAGAAAGAGCTTACGGATTATTTAACGAAAAACACTACCAGCAATCAACATTAATTGCAATATTAAGGGGTACGCTTATGAAGCTATATGTATTCACCAAAAAGGATATAGATTACTTTTTACTCGAATGTAATTTCACGCCTGCAGAAGAGCAGCTCTTCCGGCTGCGCTGCCAGGAGTACCCTCTTGAATACTGCGCAGAACAGATGAACGTGAGCATATCAACGATAAAACGGCTGAGCCGCCGTGTAAATAATAAAATAATTAAAGTATGTTGATACTTTTCAGAGACTTATTAGAGCCAGAAATGAACTGTTTCCGGCTCTTTTTTTATGCCAGAATATAGGTACAGAGGAGGTAATCTTATGTACCCATACACAATAGATCCACAGCAGTACGCCAATGAACAGGCAATGCTGCAGAATCGAATAAACCAGCTTGAACAGCAGAGAAATCAGCAGATGGGAATGTTTTCCGGGCAGACACAGCAGGCGACACCGACAACCAATGTCAACTGGATACAGGTTGCCGGAATTGAGGGCGCACGGAACCAGATTGTACAGCCAGGACACACCATCTGGATGATGGATAACAATAACCCAATCTTCTACGTAAAAGCAGTAGACAATATGGGAAGCGCAACCTTCAAAGCATTCCAATTCGCAGAAATAGTCCCACAACCTCCTAAACCGGTTCAGAATGAGCAAAACACCACTCCGCCTGATTATGTTACACGAGCGGAATTTGAAGCCTTATTGGAGCGATTAGGAGACACACCGAAAAAGGAGGAATCTGAATGAATCCATTAATGAGTATGATCGGGAGCATGGGTGGCGGTAATAATCCAATGTCCGCAATGATGCAGGCAATAGGAGTTATTAACCAGATCCAGAAATCCAGGAACCCACAGGAAGCTCTTAACCAGATGGCGCAAACTAATCCAGATATCAAACGTGCTATGGATATGTGCCAGGGAAAGAATCCGCAGCAGGTTTTCGAAGAAGGCTGCAGAAAAAACGGATATGATCCGGCACAGTTCAAAGGAATGTTGAAATAGCTATTAAGGCAAGTGCACAGCCTTGATAAATAAATGCAAAAGGAGACTACTAACATGACAGATGGAACAATGGGCTTGTCTGCCGCTGATGTGGCAGCAGTTACCCGAAACAATGACGATAACGGATGGGGTGGCGGATGCTGGTGGATCTGGATTATCCTGATCGCATTCCTGTTCCCAATGATGGGAGGATGGAACCGCGGCGGCGTTGAAACAGGCGTTCAGGACAACTTTATTTCCGATGAATTCGTGAAACGCGATATCTTCAACACCAACCAGAACGTATCCAACACAGCCTGCCAGACTCAGAGAGATGTTCTGGAGAACAGATACACCACCCAGTTAGGCTTACAGCAGTTACAGGCATCTCAGCAGAACTGTTGCTGCGAGACTCAGAAAGAGCTCCTTCAGAGCCGCTATGATTCAGCCCTGATGGCACAGAACATGCAGGCTCAGCTGGCACAGTGCTGCTGCGATATCAAGGAGAGCATCCTTGCGGATGGAAATGCTACCCGTCAGCTCCTGCAGGAGAACACAATCCAGGCACTGAGAGATAAGCTTGCTGATCGTGATCGCGATCTTCAGAACGCTTACAACCAGATTTCTCAGGTATCCCAGGAAAGCAGAATCATCAACGCGGTACGTCCGACACCTACACCGGCATATCTTACCTGTTCCCCATACTTCGCGTATAACATGAATGGGTACGGCGGCGGATGTTGCGGAAACGGCAACGTGCTCTGATGATCTATAATGAGTTGTCCGCTCTGGATATGTTAAACCTGTTTGGAGTATTCTTACAAGTAATGAACTACCAGAGCGACCTCTCCCAGGAAAGCAACGCGGACATAGCGAAGCACCTTCAGGAGCAGGACCGAAAATACCTGGACAAAATCATTGAGAATCAAAATAAAATAATCAGCATGTTGGAAAATTCCATTGCTACAAAGTAGTCTTGCATATATCACAGGGGTAAGCGTGGAGCTTACCCTTTGTTTTATCAGAAAAGGAGAATATTGTTATGTTAAACGTAATCGCAAGAGAAGCGCAGCAGATCAGCGCGAACCAGAATGTAATCTTCACCGGAACAAGAGTAAAATCCAGACGCTGTGGATGCTCCGGTGGATGGCTCAACCATATTGAGGGAAGCGGACTTTTCACAATCACAAACCGCGGAAACCAGCCAATGGCAGTTGAATTACAGTTCAACGGAAACATCACTGCATCCGCAGCTGGAGAAACAGTCTTAACAATGGAGCTTAACGGAGAAGCTATCGGAGGTACAGAGATGGATTACACCGTTACAACCGCTGGAGTTTTCCAGAACGTAGGAGCCTCCACTCTTATTCCGGTTCCGGCCGGAACATCCCTCACCGTATCGGTAGGAAACATCTCCGCAGGCGCTGTCCTGGTGAAAGATGCCAACCTCATCATCAAAAAGGTAGCATGAGGAGGTGATCGGTATGATTACCTTCAAAAATAAAAAAGATGTAAGCAGCGTAGAATCTATTTTTTCAGAGATCAACGCCCGGATGATTGCAGCGCTCATGCTCCATGATCAGATGGCAGATTATTTCGACTTCTTAGGAATGAAAGGCTATAAAAGACTGCATGAGTACCAGTACTTTTCTGAATCCATGGAGAGAAAGAAGCTTAATCAGTATTATATCAACCATCACAACAAGTTGATCCCGGATATCTATTCCGGTCAGGTAGCAGTTATTCCGGAAAACTGGATAACTGCCAACCGGATCAGCGTAGGCAAGTCCACCAAACAGAAAGGGATTGAGGAAGGATTCCACCAGTACCACGAATGGGAATCTGAAACCAAATCCCTGTATGAGCACTACGCTTCCAAGCTTCGTGAGATGGGGGCAGTGGCAGACGCAATCATGGTAGAAAAGCTTGTGGAAGATGTAGACCAGGAGCTGAAGAAACTGGAAAGAATCGTAGTAGATCTGATTTCCTCAGGCTATGATATGGTATACATCACAGAGTCCCAGCAGGGACTGCATGATAAATACAAGGAAAAACTGAGTGAAATCTTTAGATAGGCGGTGATGATATGAAAGAATTAATGAAAATCCTGGAAGAGCAGTTAGAAAAAGAAAAGCGGAGCGCCAAAACTCAGCTCACAAGCAGCAACCTGGATGCAATCTATAAGCTCACCACAACAATATGCAATCTGAAAAAAATGTGTGGTGAATGGAAAGAATCTGAGACTGTGGCTGAAGTGGCAGAAGATGTGATTAAAAAGTACAGTAACGGCAGATACGATCATAATATCGATGCCCTGTACGATTCCTACATTTCCGCCAAACAAGCCTACCAGACAAACGGTGATCAGCTTCACAAAGATAAGCTGATGGAAGCCCTTGGAAGGCTCATGGTAGAAATCTACGATATGCTCGCCGCTATGATGGTAGACTCCGATTTCCGGGATGAAAAAGAAGAGATAATGCGAAGAATCAAGATGCTTTCTGATTGAAAAATTGGGGGATAACTTTTCTAAGGAAGTATGCTAATATGAGCTTACAAGGGTAAAACCTTGGCAGAGAGTTACTTACTTCATTTCCTCCTTTCCTTGGGGCGTGCCCTTAATAGAAACAGGTTCGGGCGGAACCTGGAGGTTGAAAAGCGTATGCAATTTACGGCACACCCAATTACCAGATCATCTGGTAAACACCTCATGCGAAATTGACGATTCACACAAGGATACCTCCTTTCCGTGAAAGTCGGATAGCGGACGGCATAACGCGAAAAAACAATATTGCTAACCCGGGATTCCGGGTTGTGTGGAATGTGCAGCTAATGGAAAGCTGATAGGGACGAGTAACCTAGTTTCCGGTTCGATTCCGGGCATTCTGCTTGGCATTACACAGGAGACAATCATAGGAAAAGCCGCCTGTATGTCATACGCTTATGACAGGGTTGGATCCACCTTGAGCGTTATCAAGGGCGTACGTCCACCTTGGAACATAGCTCAGCAGTGTAGAGCAGCTGGCTTATATCCAGCGTGTCCCAGGTTCAAGTCCTGGTGTTCCAATTACCTTGCCAGTGGTCTAACTGGCTTAATCCATTTTACCTGCGGCGGCAGGTCAATAAACACGGCCAGGAGGATTAGAAAAATGCAGAAACTTATTGACACACTTAAATCATTCGGAATTGAGATCCCGGAGGACAAACAGGCAGATATCAAGAAAGCACTTTCTGAGCATTATAAAAATGCTAAAGAAGTAGCAAAAACTCTGTCAAAAGTCGAGGGAGAGCGCGACAACTGGAAAGAACGTGCTGAGACAGCAGAGGAGACATTAAAGGGCTTTGATGGTATCGACCCGGCAAATGTAAAAACTGAGTTAGAAACCTGGAAGCAGAAAGCGGAAGATGCTGAAAAAGAGTACAATGCAAAAATCTACGATCGTGATTTTTTAGATGCACTCAAAGCAGCACTCGAAGATGTTAAGTTTTCCAGTGAAGCGGCAAAGAAATCCGTAATGGCAGATATCAAGGAAGCAGGATTGAAGCTGAAAGACGGTAAAATCCTTGGACTGAATGACCTGATTGAACAGATGAAACAGTCTGATGCTTCTGCTTTTGTAGATGATTCACAACAGCAGGCTCAGCAAAATCAGGCAAGATTTACCACACATGTTGGACAGCAACAGACACCGGGAACCATGACCAGAAAGGAAATTGAAGCAATTAAAGACCCGTCCGAAAGACAGGCTGCAATTGCCCAGAACATCCAGTTATTCCAGTGATTTTTATAACCGACTATACACCAGAGTATAGCCGCTGACCCAATACCTTAACAATTATGGGTAGAAAGGATTTTTTAATGGCAAAAGAAAGACTTATCACATCTGCTGATATTCAGGTGACTGCGCGTGAGATTGATTTCGTCACCAGATTCGAAAGAAACTGGGAGCACTTACGTGAAATCCTGGGTATCATGCGTCCAATCAAAAAGACACCTGGAGCAGTTCTCAAATCCAAATATGCAGAAGGTACATTAGAGAATGGAAACGTTGGTGAGGGTGAGGAAATCCCTTACAGCAAATTCGTTGTAAAAGAAAAGCCTTATGCAGAGATGACTATTGAGAAATATGCAAAGGCTGTATCTATCGAAGCAATCAAGGATCACGGTTATGAGAACGCTGTTCAGATGACTGATGACGAATTCCTTTTCCAGCTTCAGACCAACGTAACTGAAAGATTTTATAAATATCTGAAAACAGGTACTCTCTCATTTACTGAGACTACTTTCCAGATGGCTTTAGCAATGGCGAAAGGGCGGGTAGAAAACAAATTCAAGCAGATGCACAGAAATGTGACTGGTGTAGTTGGATTTGTGAACATTCTGGATGTTTACGAGTATATCGGAGCAGCAGATATCACTATTCAGAACCAGTTCGGCTTCCAGTACATGAAAGACTTCCTTGGATTTAACACAATCTTCCTGTTATCTGACAGCGAGATTCCAAGAGGTACTATTATTGCTACTCCTGTAGAGAATATCGTTCTCTATTATGTAGATCCGAACGAATCCGACTTTGCGCGTGCAGGGCTGGTTTATACCGTATCTGGCGAAACAAATCTGATCGGATTCCACACACAGGGCAACTACCACACAGCAGTTTCCGAAGCGTTTGCAATCATGGGACTTACCCTTTTTGCAGAGTACATTGATGCTATAGCTGTTGGAACCATTAATACCACTCAGACTCTTGGCACCTTGATAGTAAATTCTAAAAAAGGTGCGAGTGATGGAAACACTAAGCTGACTATTACTCCGGCAAAGAGTAGCGCAGGCAATGTGTACAAATACAAGGTTGCATCTTCCGAAACCGCCGTGGAATACGGGCAGAATGTAAAAAACTGGAGCGCCTGGGACGGTGAGTCTGATATTGCTGCTACCAATGGACAGACAATCACAGTAGTTGAGTGTGACAGCACTTATAAGGCACTGAGCGCAGGGCATACGACAGTGACATCACAGTAAAGAGGGTTCTGGCATGGCTTATGCAGATTATGATTTTTACAAAACTTCATACTATGGCTCAGTCGTTCCAGATTCCGACTTTCCAAGGCTGGCAGAGAGAGCCAGCGACTTCATAGATCTAATGACTTCCGATAAGTTGGTGGACGGACTGCCAAGTAATGAGCGCTATCAAAAGCGTATCAAAAAGGCGGTCTGTTCATTAGCTGAGTTGATGTACCAGTTAGAGCTTGCGGAAAAAAATGCAACCTCATACGCTACCATGAATGGCACATCCGTTTCAACAAGGCCTGGAGAATATGGCCTGGTTACTGATGAAGAGGGAAACATCAGTCTGGTACACACAGCTTCAGCAATAAGTAATAATGATAATACAGGAATTGTAACCAGCAAATCATCCGGAAGTGAATCCATCTCTTACGCCACACCACAGCAGATTTGCGCCGGCGCAAAAGAGTGGAGTGCTATATACGCCGCAGCCGGAGATGTACGGAAAACGAATGACTTACTTCTGAAGAAAGCTTTACCGCTTCTGATGGGAGTAAGGACAGATGATGGAATACCAATTCTTTATGCGGGGGTGTGAGTATGATTTGCAATAAAAAGGCTTATTCAGATATGCGAAAAGACTGTGAAAGCTGTCCAAACAAAGAGCAGTGTTG
>ERZ1034928.139-NODE-139-length-43787-cov-6.264132_pt1 | contig 43787 bp, 43 predicted proteins | sample MGYA00520627_ERZ1034928 | MGnify/ENA primary metagenome ERZ1034928 (study PRJEB33766, sample SAMN09781755) | gut metagenome | biome: gut microbiome | host: Homo sapiens | place: Madagascar | study: EMG produced TPA metagenomics assembly of the PRJNA485056 data set...
GTTTGGCCCGCGTTCCCAACGGGAGGGAAACGGGATGGCGGCGTGCCGTGAACGGGTCGGTTATGCTGCAGGCGGAAGCGCTCCTTGCGGCTTGGGCGTGTCGTGTTGGGGGAGGGTCCTTGGCTTGCCAGGCGGGTCAACGGTTACAATATGGCTGACGTATCCGCAATGCTGCGCGCCCCCGGTTCGCAGCTTAATGCCAAGGGGTTTTCATGGGCAAGCTTGCCAAGCCGGCGAACCGGTTGCTGTTCGCGCTGTGCGTGCTGATCACGGGCGCCATCGCCGGCGCGTTCGTGTGGGCGTTCTTCTTCTGCATGGATATCGGCCTGGGGCTTTTGTGGGAGAAGCTGCCGCAGATGCTCGGGGCGGCGGCGGGCCAGGAGGTGCCGGCGTTGGCGTCGGGGCCGTTCGGGTTCGTCGCATGGCCGCTGATCGTGTGCCTCATCGGCGGCCTTGCCATCGGGCTGTACGACAAGCATGTCGGTTTCGCCCCCGAGGAGCTGAACGTGGTCATGGGCAAGGTGAAGGGCGAAGGGCGCTACCCTTACGACCACCTTGGCAAGCGTTCGCTTTCGGCGTTGCTGCCGCTGCTGTTCGGCGGCAGCGTGGGCCCCGAGGCGGGCCTGACGGGCGTGATCGCCGGTTTGTGCACGTGGGTGGGCGACCGCATGCGCCGCTTCGGCGCCGACTTCCGCGCCATGACCGTGGCCGGCACGCAGGCGGCGTTGACGGCCCTGTTCACCGCCCCGCTCTACGGTTTCGCCGCGCCTCTTGCGGGCACCGCCGACGGGCGCGTGCCGGAAGGCGAGGTGGACATCAAGCTGCCGCGTGCCGGCAAGGCGGCGGTGTACCTGTGCGCCGTGGTGGGCGCCCTCGGCGCGTTCTTCGGGCTTGCCGAGCTGATCGGCGGCGGAGGCGGGCTACCGCGTTTCGCGGCCGCCAACGTGGGGCCGCGCGAGCTTGCGTGGCTGGTGCCGCTGGCACTTGCGGGTACGGCCTGCGGCTGGGCATACCACGCTTCGGGCGCGGCTACCGGAGCGCTGGCGCGCCGTATGGGCGACAGGCCCGTCGCCAAGGCGATGCTGGCCGGCTTGGCCTTGGCGCTTTGCGGCATGGCGCTTCCCTACACCATGTTCGCCGGCGAAACGCAGTCCACCCTGCTCATGGCGCGCTGGACCGCAATCCCGGCGGGCGCGTTGGTGGCCACGGGCTTCGTGAAGGCGGCGCTCACGCCCGCGTGCATCAAGCTTGGCTGGCGCGGCGGCCATTTCTTCCCGGTTATCTTCTCGGGAATCGCGCTTGGCTACGGCTTTGCCCAGATCAGCGGAGCCGATGCGGTGTTCTGCGTTGCCGCATGCACCTCGGCGCTTATGGGCGCGGTCATGCGCCAGCCGCTTATGGCGGCGCTTTTGCTGGTCATGTGCTTCCCGCTCAAGGGCGTGATCGTGATGCTGGCTGCGGCCGCCATCGGCGCGGCCATCCCCCTGCCGCAGGCGTTGAGCCCGCAAAAGGTGGAGGATTTGCCCGACGGCGGCGAAGATGCGCCCGGCTCGGCAACGCCGGGTGGGGAAGGGGTGCGCCATGCGTAGGCTGCGCATGCTCGTGGAAATCGAGCGTCAGGCGGGCTTCGGCCCCATCACCTGCCTGTTCCTCGTCGTGTTCCTGCTGTGCTCGCTGGCGGTGTGGCTTGCCGACCCGGTTGCGAACACGTTCGGCGACGGCATGTGGTTCAGCTTCCAGGCCGTTTCCACCATCGGCTTCGGCGACGTGACGGCGGCAGGGCCGGTGGCGCGCATCGCCACGGTGCTGCTCAGCGTGGTGAGCATCTTCTACATCGCCCTTATCACCGGCGTGGTGGTCAGCTATTGCAACGCCATGTTGCGGCAGCGCCAGGAGGGCACGCTCGCGCATTTCGCCGAGAACCTGGAGCGGCTCGACGAGATGACGCCCGACGAGCTGGCCGTGTTCTGCAAGCGGGTGAAGGAATACCGCCGCGGGAAGTAGCGCTCAGCGGCGCTTCCGGTCGGTTGTGCAGCGCCGCGATTGAGATGTGCGATCGGAGCTGTGCGTCGTTTTGGCGCCGTTCCCTGCCCGCACCGCCGATACGCAATCGGAAAAACGCCGTCTGCCGGCGTTTCCCTCTATAAGAAGGAGGCCCTATGGGCTCGAACGAGAACGTGAACGCGTGGCTTGACGCCGCGCCTGCGCAGGTGCGCGAAACCACGCAGGAGCTGTTGTCGCAGGTGGAGGCCATGCGGGATGTGCAGACCATCTACCCTCCGCAAGACGATATCCTCAACGCGCTCGCGTTCACCGCGCCTGAGGACGTGCGGGTGGTCATCTTGGGGCAGGACCCGTATCACGGGCCGGGGCAGGCCATGGGGCTGTCGTTTTCCGTGCCCACGGGCTGCAAGTTGCCCCCCAGCCTTCGCAACATGTACAAGGAAATGGCCGTCGACCTGGGATGTCCCATTCCCGAGAGCGGGGATTTGACCTCGTGGGCCGCGCAGGGCGTGCTGCTGCTCAACACCACGCTCACGGTGCGCGAGCATGCGGCGGCATCGCATGCCAAGCTAGGCTGGCGGGTGCTCACCGACCATGTGGTGCGCCGTTGCCTGGAGCTGCCGCAGCCGGTGGTGTTCCTGACCTGGGGCAAGCACGCCATTGACTTGGTGGACGGTGCCTGGAAGGCTGCGGAAGAGGGCTCTGCGGCGCTGTCGCTTGCCAACAAGCATGTGCTCAGGAGCACGCACCCTTCGCCGCTTTCGGCGAACCGTGCCACGGCAACGCTGCCCGCGTTCATGGGGTCGCGTCCGTATACCCGGGTTAATCGCATCTTGGAGGAATCGGGCGAGCAGCCCATCAACTGGCAGAGTGTGCTTGCGGGGTAGGCGCGCCCTGCATGGTCTGTGCGCCTTTTCAGGCGGTATCGCGCATCAAAACGAGTCGCGCCCGGAACCGTTTTTCCGGGCGCGACGAATCGGAGCGCGGGTCAGGATGATGCGATGCGGCCCCGACTGCAGGATACGGCTCCGTCGCTGTCGCCGTAAAACCTGCTGGCAACATTCTTGCTACCGGATTGGAGCTTGCGCGTGTCGGTGGCTTATCTGCAGAAACGCCCGGCTGCGGACAGCAGTGCCTGCATATCAAGCGGTTTCGCCAGGTGCGCGTTCATCCCGGCGGCTTTCGACTTCTTGCGATCCTCGTCGAAGGCGTTGGCCGTCATGGCGATGATGGGCACGGTGGATGCGTCGGGGCGGTCGAGCGCGCGTATGGCGCGAGTGGCCTCGTAGCCGTCCATGACGGGCATCATCAGGTCCATCAAGATCAGCGAGATCGTGCCCGGCTTCGAGCTTGCGAACATTTGAACCGCTTCCTTGCCGTTCCACGCTTTGACCACGGTGGCGCCGGCGTGGTCCAGGTAGAACTCGGCGATCTCCATGTTCAGGTCGTTGTCCTCGACCAGCAGCACGCGCTTGCCGGAAAGGGAACCCTCGGTTTGCGGGGCGGCCTGCGCGCGGTCGGGGCGCATCGCTACGCTATCGTTTATCTTGAACGGCAGCGTGAAGGCTATCTGCGTCCCAACATCGGGCGTGCTTTGCACGCTGATGGTGCCGCCCATGGCGTCGATGAGCGTTTTCACGATGGATATGCCCAAGCCGGTGCCCTGGTAGCGGGTGCGTGCGCCGTTTTGCTCTTGCGTGAACGGCTTGAACAGGTGCTCGGATATGAACTCCTCGCTCATGCCGATGCCGGTGTCGGCGATCTTGAACTCGAACAGCGCCGTATCGCCGTTGCATGAAAGCTCGGTGATGTACGTGTCCACTCTCCCGCTGGGCTTGTTGTACTTGATGGCGTTGCTGAACAGATTGAGCATGATCTGACGCAGCCGTAGGTCGCTGCCGATGAGCTGGGTATGCTGCACGTCCTTGCGGTAACGCTCGTGGGAGATGCCGCTTTCCAGCATCTGGGCGGCAACGAGCGATTCCACGTCCTCGGCCAACTCCAGCAGATCGAACTCGTCCTGCTCGAGCACCGCTTGCCCAGAGCCGAGCTTGTTCATATCGAGCACGTCGTTGACCAGGTCGAGCAGGTGGTTCGCCGATATCTGGATCTTGTCCAGGCATTGGCGGGTTTTCGCGGGGTCCTGATCGCTTGCAGCGATGATGTTGAGCATGCCCAAAATCCCGTTGATGGGCGTGCGGAAGTCGTGGCTCATGCGGTTCATGAACTCGGTTTTCGCCTTGCTCTCGGAGTCGGCGGTTTGCAGCGCCTGCTCAAGACGGTGTTTTTCCGCTTGTTCCCGCTCATGGAACGCCGAGGTGTTCTTGATCAGCACGATGCCGCGCACGATGGGGGCTTCGTCTTGAGTGTCGGCGCGGTATAGCGAGTCTTGCGACATGAGCACGACCTTTTGCAGCCATTGCCGTTCGCCGCCGGCGCCCGTCTCGCAGAATTCAATGGTCACCTCGTTCGTGCCGCTTTTGAAGCGCGCAAGCAGCTTCTCCGAGGAATCTGCGAGGCGATAGCTTTCCAGCGTTGGCTCGGTAACGGACTCTGCATACTTGCGGCAAAAGGCCGTATAAGAGCAAGGAAGCTGCATATCCGGTTCGGCCAAGGTCCAATCGAGCTCGAAGAACACCTGCTCAAGGCGGTCGTTTGTCAGGTCGACCGAATATGCCGCCTGCGCCGAATCGAGCAGCGCGTCCACGTAGCCGCTGCTGTTCTCAAGAATGGATTGCCTAAGCTGGTCGTAGTAGCGGGAGAGCTGCTGCTTCTCGCTTGCGGTGCCGTTGGAGAACGGCTCGAGGGCGACCACGAAATGGTGGAGCGCGCCTTCTTCGGTGCCATCAAGGTACAGCATGGTGATGCGCCCGCGCCACTTGGGGCCTTGCAACACCAATTCGAGAGGATCGCTTTGCGGGGTGAGGCGTTCGCACAGCGTTTCCAGCTGCAGTGCTCGTCGCACGGCGGGACGTTGTTCGACGTCGGCCAACGTGCTTGCGAATTGTTCGACGGCGCCCGAGTAGTTGCCGCTTTCGGCCAAGAACGTGTTCGACGATGCACGCAGGATGCGATACTGATCAAGCTCGGCATCGCAATAGATGCAGTTAGAGAAATGGAAGCCAAGGCTGGAAACCCGCTTCAGGATGCGTTCGTTTTGCCGCTGACGCGCCGCCGCCTCGGCCATCTTCGCGTTGTTCTTGTCGATGTACATGTTCTTGTCGGCCTGGCGGAACAGCTCGCGCATGGTGGGGGATTTGAATTCGCTGGACAGCGCATAGCCCGCGGCGTAGCTGACGGGCATGTCGGGGTGCGCCTGGGAATACTCGTCGACGTTGCGTCTGAGCTGGTCGAGCAGCGCCGCGGCCTGCTCGGCATCGGCGCCACGCAGCACCGCCAGGAACTCGTCGCCTCCGTAGCGGCCGGTGAAGCACAAAGGGCTTTGCGTTTTCGCCAGCTGTTGCGCGAAAGAGCGGATGTATTCGTCGCCCTTCTCGTGCCCGAGGTTGTTGTTGATGGTGCGAAGGTTGTTCAGGTCGAACACGAACACGGCCAAGGGGCTTTCGGGGCCGATGGGCTCGGGTTGCGACAAGACCTCCTCGCATTTGTTCTTGTTGGGAAGGCCCGTCGCCTCGTCAAGGTACACCTTGCGCTGCAGCTGCCTGTTCAGGGCCGCGGTGCGCAGCGCGCGGACAAGCTCGATGGCGAACAACGCCAGCAGGGCCACGATATCGGCTATGACGATGCTCTCCAGGCGGTCGAGCGCGGTGGCCTTTTCTTGCGAGTATTCCTCCGCCAGCCCGGTGGTCTGGTCGCAGAGTTCGAAGAAGTCCTCGCTTTTCGCGATGATGTCGGTGTTTTGATAGCCGGTTTCGCGCACGAGCTCGATCTCGGTGCGAAGGTCGGCGAAGCGGTCGGCCAGCTCGGTCATCTTCTCCTGATAGGCTTCATCGTCAAGACGCACCAAATCTAGGTCATCGTTTCCATAGCGCAGTCCATCGATGTAGGAATCCACGGACTCGATCATCTTGTCCTGCGCAAGTCCCGCATCTTCCATCTTCACGATGCGTTGCGTGGTGCCGCGCACCAAGCCGGCGTAGTTCACCACGCGCGCGGTGCCTTGTATGTCTGCGACCAGCGACATGATGTCGAGGAACAGGAAGATGAGCACGACGGTGAGCGCCGTCATGAGGACGCGCGAGATTCGGCTGCCTTTGCTGGTGGTGCGCGTGTTCATCCTAAACCTTCGTGATACGGGGAAGCTGATACGAGTTAACGGCGATTCTATCATGGGGTCGCTTCGGGCGGACCGTTGCGCAGGTTTAGAATGTCAGAGCGGTGCCATTTTCGAAATAAGCGTTGTGTCAGGCGTTATCCCGTGTCAAAACAAGTTGGGCCCGGAACCATTGTTCGAGGCCCAACGTATCGGGTTCGGTTACGTGCGTTGGCAGCTTATTCGCCCCAGACGCGCTCGGCGACCCGTCGCACCAGCGCGATCTTGGCCCATTGGTCATCCTCGGTGAGCACGTTGCCCTCCTCGGTGGAGGAGAAGCCGCACTGCGTGGACAGGCGCAGCTGCTCGAGCGGAACGTACTGCGCTGCCTCATGGATGCGCGCGATTACGTCGTCCTCATTCTCCAGCTCGGGGAATTTGGACGTGACCAGGCCCAATACCACCTTCTGGTCGCGGATATGCGCCAGCGGTGCGAAATCGCCGGAGCGGTCGGAGTCGTACTCCAGGAAGAAGCCGTCGTAGTTCGCCCCGCCGAAGAGCACCTCGGCAACCGGCTCGTATCCGCCGGAGGAGAACCACGTGGAGCGGAAGTTGCCACGGCAGATGTGCGTGGTGATGGTCATGTCGGCAGGCTTGGCCTCAAGGATGCGGTTGATCGCATCCACGTAGTTCTTCGCCACCTGGTCGACGTCGATGCCCTCGGCGGCATATGCCTCGCGCTTGGCGGGGTCGCAGAACTCGCCCCAGCTGGTGTCGTCGAACTGCAGGTAGCGGCAGCCCAGGTCGTAGAAGGCGCGCACGGCGTCGCGGTACACCTCCACGATGTCGTCGAAGAGCACCGACTCGTCGGCATAGCGCTCGATGGGGCGGTACGTGGCCTTGCCGCGCACGCAGGGGATCAGGTGCAGCATGGAGGGTGCGGGGATGGTCAGCTTCACCGGATAGTCGCCGGCAATGTCGCGCAGCTTGGCGAAATGGGCCAGGAACGGGTGGTCGCCGAAGGCGATCTTGTCGCGGAACACCAGCTGAGCGCCCTTGGGCTTGGGGCCCTTGAACTCGACCGACCACGTTTCGGCGTCGACGTGCTCGACGTTCTGCAGGCCTTCCAGGAAGTCGAGGTGCCACATGGCGCGGCGGAACTCGCCGTCGGTGACGGCCTTCAGGCCCGCCTGCTTCTCCTTTTCCACCAGGTCTGTGATGGCGGTGTCCTCGGCGGCGGTCAGTTGCTCGCGGGTGATGGTTCCGGCGGCGAAATCGGCGCGCGCCTGCTTGAGGGCCTCAGGGCGCAGGAAGCTGCCGACGATGTCATATGCGTAGGGAGGGTTGGTGATGGCCATGGGTGGCGTCCTTTCATCGTTTGTGTTACGAGAGAAAGGATGCCACAGGCCTGCATGATAGAAAACTATCGGTTTGATAGGGATATACATAGCTAAAAGGAATGGAAGAAGGAATCCTTATTCGCCGGCTTCGCGCTGGTATTCGTTGACGTATTCCTGCAGCAGCTGCAGGTAGCGCTCGGCGACCGAGGACAGCGGCCGGTCGGTGCGTTTGACGTACCCCAGCTCCATATGCTCGGGGCTTTCGAGCGGGATGGACACGATTTGGCTGCCATTGAGGTCCTCGGAAAGGATGCCGCTTGAGATGGTGTAGCCGTCAAGGCCGATGATCAGGTTGAACAGCGTCGCGCGATCGGTCACTACGATGCTCTTGTCCACCGCCTCGGCGATGTGCAGCTCCTCGGCGTAGTACAGCGAGTTGCGGATGCCCTGGTCGTAGCTCAGGCGCGGGTAGGGCGCCAGGTCGGCAAGGGTTGCGCGCTCAAGGCGCGCCAGCGGGCTGTTGCGGCTGACGAACACGTGCGGTTTCGCACGGAACAGGGGCACGAAGTGCAGGTCGGCCGACTTCACCACGTTTGAGATGACGCTTTCGTTGAAGTCGCAGCGGTACAGCACGCCCAGCTCGCTGCGCTGCACCCGCACGTCGTCGATGATGCCGGCGGTGGATGTCTCGCGCAGCGAGAACTCGTAGCGGTTGCGGTCGTATTCGCGCACGAGCGAGACGAACGCGTTCACCACGAAGGCGTAATGCTGGGTGGAGATGCCGAACACGCGGCGGATGCGGTCGGTGCCCTTGTATTCGCTCTCTAGAAGATCGGCCTGTTCGATGACCTGGCGGGCGCGCGAAAGGAAGCGCATGCCCTCCTCGGTGGGGACGACGCCGGTGCGCGAGCGCGTGAAGATGGTGATGTCCATCTCGCGCTCAAGCTCCGAGACCGCCTTGGAAAGGCTGGGCTGCGCGACGAAGAGCTTCTCCGCCGCCGCCGTGAGCGACCCGGATTCGGCTACCTGTATGACGTATCTGAGCTGTTGCAGTTTCATGGGCCGTATTCTAGCAGGAAGGGAAGGGGCTCGGTAGGATATCGCCGGATCGATACGTGTGGTGGACGCGCCGCGGCGGCGTTGCGCGGGGATCGGCTGCGGTGTTGCGGACGGGGCGTCGTTGTTGTGTCGCGCGCAGGCTTGCCGTCGCGCCATGCGTGGGCGTTCACCGCCAGTTTGTCGCGATGCCGCGAGCGAGTGTTCGCCGCCGCGTTGCAATCGGGGTTTAGCGGGCGTTTCCCTATACGGTTGGTATGCGGAAATTGCGCGGCGCTTGCGGGTTTGGCGCATGATACGCGTATCATGGAAGCGTTTTTCAGGCACTATCGCGGCCCTGCGCCGCCGCATCGGGAAAGGAAGCGAAATGACTCGCATCGGCATTTTGGGATACGGAAACTTGGGACGTGGCGTTGAGCTGGCCATTCGTCAGAACGACGACATGGAGCTGGCGGCGGTGTACACGCGCCGCGACCCCGCAAGCGTGAGCATCGCCACCGAGGGCGTGCCCGTTCGCTCCGTGGCCGACCTTGAGACCGGCAACGAGGACATCGACGTGCTCATCCTATGCGGCGGCAGCGCCACCGACCTGCCCGAGCAGACGCCGAAGTACGCGGCGCTGTACAACGTGGTGGACTCGTTCGACACGCATGCCAACATCCCTACGCATTTCGCGAACGTTGACGCGGCTGCCCGTAACGCCGGTACCTGCGCGCTCATCTCCTGCGGTTGGGACCCGGGCCTGTTCTCGCTGAACCGCCTGTACGCCAACTGCATCCTGCCGCAGGGCGCGGACTACACGTTCTGGGGCCGCGGCGTTTCCCAGGGGCACTCCGACGCGCTGCGCCGCATCCCCGGCGTGGCTGATGCGCGCCAGTACACCATCCCCGTGCCCGCCGCGCTCGAGGCGGTGCGCGCCGGCGGCAACCCGCAGCTGACCACGCGCCAGAAGCACACGCGCGAGTGCTGGGTGGTGCTCGAGGAAGGCGCCGACGCCCAGGCGGTGGAGAAGCAGATCGTCGAGATGCCGAACTACTTCGACGAGTACGACGTCACGGTGCACTTCATCAGCCAGGAAGAGCTTGATCGCGACCACGCGGGGCTGCCGCACGGCGGTTTCGTCATCCGCACGGGCACCACGGCCGGCGGCAAGGATTGCCGCATCGAGTACTCGCTCGATCTGGGCTCCAACCCCGAGTTCACCGCCTGCGTGCTGGTGTCCTACGCTCGCGCGGTCGCGCGCTTGGCCTCCGAGGGCGCGAAGGGCTGCAAGACCGTGTTCGACATCGCGCCCGCCTATCTTTCGCCCGTCAGCGGCGAAGAGCTGCGCGCCCACATGCTGTAAGGGCGCGGTTCCTGGAACTAAGTCAGCGCGCGGGCGGGGGTTTGCCCCGGCTTCGGCGATTGGGGGTCTTCCTTCAGTGATGTTTGCGGCCGTCCCGTAACCGGGGCGGCCGTTTTCTTTGAATTGAGGCCGTGTCTTTTCTGAATGACGGCTTTTGCGCAGGAAGCGTTCGCCGCGTGCCGTCGCAGGGCGCGCGGCGCAGGGATGTAGGCGGGGGCGTTGCCGAACGGGCGGCGCTCCCGCTTTGCGTTTGGGGCCGCCATGGGCGTGCCTGAAAATGTCACGTACGTGTAAATTACTCCATACCTTCTTCAAAAAGATGCGCCAGGGTGCTATTTTTTTGCAGTTTCCGTCCTTTGGAAGGGGGATGTGCATGGTAGATGAGAAGCCGGAGGCGGTAGAGCAGGCTCAGGAGAAGGATTGCTCGGCCGCTGCTTCGGAGGAAACCTCCGGTAATGCAAAGTCGCTCGGCGTTTTCTCGTTCGAGGGCGACATGTCGCTGGCGCAGGCCATTCCGCTGGGCCTGCAGCACGTACTGGCGATGTTCGTGGGCAACTTGACGCCGCTTTTGATTGTCACGGGCGCGTGCGGCCTTGCGGGCGCGGAGTTCGCGGACGTGCAGCTGGCGCTGCTGCAAAACGCCATGTGGATCGCTGGCGTGGTGACTTTGGTCCAGCTGTTCGGCGTCGGCCCCATCGGCGGCAGGGTGCCCATCATCATGGGCACGTCCTCAGGCTTCATCGGCGTGTTCAACTCCGTGGCGGCATCCATGGGCGGCGGCCTGTTGGCCTACGGCGCCATCATGGGCGCTTCCATCATCGGCGGCCTGTTCGAGGGCGTGCTTGGCTTTTTCCTCAAGCCTCTGCGCCGGTTCTTCCCGGCCGTGGTCACGGGCACGGTGGTGCTCTCCATCGGCTTGAGCCTGATCAGCGTCGGCGTGAACACCTTCGGCGGCGGCGCCAGCGCCAAGGACTTCGGCTCGTTTGAGAACCTGTGCCTGGCGCTTGTCGTGCTGGTGGTCATTTTGGCGGTCAAGCACGCGACCACCGGGTTTTTGAGCGCATCCTCCATTTTGGTCGGCATCATCGTCGGCTATATCGCGGCGGGTATCATGGGCATGGTCCTGCCCACCACCGGTGTCGACGCGAACGGCGTCGAATATACGAAGGCATGGGTTTTGAACTGGGATAAGGTTGCCGCAGCGGCATGGTTCGCCGTGCCCAACCCGTTGCCCGTGGCGCCTGTGTTCGACATGCGCGCCATCGCCCCCGTGCTCGTGATGTTCGTGGTCACCGCCGTCGAGACCGTCGGCGACATCTCCGGCGTCACGCAGGGCGGCATGAACCGCGAGGCCACCGACAAGGAGCTTTCCGGCGGCGTGATCTGCGACGGCTTGGGCTCCACCGCGGCGGCCCTGTTCGGCGTGTTGCCGAACACCTCGTTCAGCCAGAACGTCGGCCTGGTCACCATGACGAAGATGGTCAACCGCAAGGCCCTGGCCTGCGGCGCGGTGTTCCTGATCTTGTGCGGTTTGTGCCCGAAGCTGGGCGCGGTGGTCTCCATCATGCCGCAGTCCGTTCTGGGCGGCGCGGCCGTCATCATGTTCGCCTCCATCGTGGTCAGCGGCATCCAGCTCATCACGCGCGAGCCTTTGACCCCGCGCAATCTGAGCATCGTGTCGGTGGCCTTGGGCCTGGGCTACGGCATCGGCGCCAACCCGGCGGTTTTGGCAGGCGCTCCCCAGATGGTTAGCCTGATCTTCGGCGGCTCTGGCATCGTTGCCGCGGCGGCCATGGCCATCATCTTGAACATCGTGCTCCCCAAGGATAAGGATATTACCCAAAGCGACGCAGACGTATAGCCTTTCGCGACGCATATATGATGAGAATGCCCGGTAGGTCTATGTGACCTGCCGGGCATTTTTGGCTTTCAGGGGCTTTTACGGTGAGGCAAACCCGCACTCATATGCGCCTGCAGCACCTCCAGGTCCTGCACGGTGTCCACGTCGAACAGCTCCCATTTGCTAGCGGCTTCAACGCAACGCACGCGCTGCGCATGCGCTTTCGCCACGAAGCCGCCGCCCTTGCCGGGCGGGAGCGCGCGCAGCTCGTCGAAGGCCCAGGCGGGGAACAGCACCGGTGCGCCCGGTGTGCCCTGGAAGCTGACGCGCCAGATGAGCTCGGGGTGCGCTTCGGCGCCGCGAAGCAGGGCGGCAAGGGTGTTCGCGCTGATGAGCGGCTGGTCTGCCTGGATGAACGTGACCGTGTCGCATCCGTCCATGGCTTGCATTCCCAGACGCACGGTGTCGCTTCTGAGCGGTTCATCGTGCTGGATGGCTTCCATACCCAGGCTGCGGCACGTCTTCGCCACGTCCATGTGGCGCGTGACCGCCACGCGTTTCGCGAACAGCCCGTCGCAGGCCCTGATTACGTGGGCGATAAGCGGCTCGCCGTCAAGGTTAGCCATGAGCTTGTTCGACCCGAAGCGCGTGCCCAGGCCCGATGCCATGATGATGCAGCCGTGTACGGCGTTCGGGGTTTCAATGGGGCTGGTCATGATCGGTTCGCCTTTGCAGATTCGATGGTCGGTCGGTCGGGTTCGGTGTGCGGGGCTTTCGAGGGATTCCCTGGCCACAGTATAATAGGTACGTTTCTATAAACCTCAAGCTACGGGGTGTGCATCATTATTACCTTTCAGAAATATGAGCGCCCGCAAAGCCTGCAAGAGGCTTGGGAGCTGAACCAGAAGAAGCGCAATCGCGTGGTGGCGGGCATGATGTGGCTGAAGATGGGCAACCATTCGTTCGGCACCGCCATCGACCTGTGCGATCTGGGCTTGGACACCATCGAGGAGACCGACGAGGAGTTCCGCATCGGCGCCATGGTCACCCTGCGCCAGATGGAAACCCACGCCGGTCTTGACGCCTATTCCTGCGGCGCCATCAAGGCGGCGTTCCAGGATATCGTGGGCGTGCAGTTCCGCAACGGCGCCACGCTCGGCGGAAGCCTATGGCGTCGCATGGGCTTCTCCGACATCGTTACGGCGTTTCTTGCCATGGACAGCTACGTCGAGCTGCATGAAGGCGGTATCGTGCTCCTGGAGCGTTTCGTGAGCATGCCCTACGACAAGGACATCCTCGTGCGCCTTATCGTCAAGAAGCGCCCCGGCGCGTTCGCGTACCAGGCCGTGCGCAAGCAGCGCACCGACCTGCCCACGCTCAACTGCATGGCGGCGAAGCTGGGCGACGAATACCGCGTGGCGGTGGGCGCACGTCCGGGTCGTGCCGTGCTTTTGCGCGACGAACAGGGTATCCTTGCCGACGGCATCAGCGAGGCGAGCGCCGCGGCGTTCGCCGAGCACGTGGCGGGAAGCATCCGCGTTTCCGGGAACATGTGGGGCAGCGCCGAGTATCGCCGCGCGCTCGCGCCCGTTCTCGTGCGTCGCGCCTTGCTGGCGTTAGGGGAGGTGCGCTAGGTGGAAATCAAGATCAAGCTGAACGGTAAAACGGTGGTCGACGATATCCCCGCCGACATGCTGCTCATCGATTTCGTGCGCGCCCACGGGTGCAAAAGCGTCAAGCGCGGCTGCGAGACGTCCGCGTGCGGCCTGTGCACGGTGATGTTCGACGACGTGCCCGTGCTGTCCTGCTCCACGCTGGCCGCCCGCGCCAACGGCCGCAGCGTCTGCACGCTGGAAGGCCTGCAGGACGAGGCGTCGGAGTTCGTGGGCTTCATCGCCGACCAGGGCGCCGAGCAATGCGGTTTCTGCAACCCCGGCTTCGTGATGAACACCATCGCGCTGCTGCGCGAGAATCCCGATCCCACCGACGATGAGATCCTGGCGTATCTGAGCGGCAACCTGTGCCGTTGCTCGGGTTACGTGGGGCAGCTGCGCGGCATCCGCGCCTTCCTGGACGAAAAGCATGGCAAGGAGGTCGAGCGTGGATAGGCCCGAATATCGTTCCGTGGGCAAATCGGTCCGCAAGAAGGACTCGATGCAGCTTCTGCTGGGCAAACCCGTCTATACCGAGGACATCGCACCCGATGCGCTGGTGGTCAAGCTTCTGCGAAGCCCCCACGCCAACGCCATGGTGAAGACCATCGACACGTCGAAGGCCAAGAAGGTTCCTGGCGTGGTTGACGTGTACACCTGGGAGGATGTGCCCGACCAGCGTTTCTCCAACGCCGGGCAGACCTACCCCGAAACCAGCCCCTACGATCGCCTGATCATCGATCGGCACGTGCGCTTCGTGGGCGATGTGGTGGCCATCGTGGCAGCCGAGAACGAGAAGGCGGCGCAAACCGCCCTTTCGCGCATCAAGGTCGAATACGACGTGCTGGAGCCGGTCCTGGATTTCCGCACCGCGAAGGACAACCCTGTGCTGGTGCACCCCGAGGACAACTGGCATATGCTGTGCGACCTGGGCGGCGACAACACGCGCAACCTGGTGGGCACCACCTCCGACGCCGGCGGCGACATCGAGGCGGTGCTGGCCGATTGCGACGTGGTGCTGGAGCGCACCTACCATACGAAGGCGTACAACCAGGCCATGATGGAGACGTTCCGCACGTTCACCCAGCTCGACCGTTACGGCAGGCTGCACGTGATCTCGTCCACGCAGATCGTCTACCATGTTCGCCGCATCCTGTCGCACGCGCTCGGCATCCCGAAAAGCCGCATCCGCGTGGAGAAGCCGCGCATCGGCGGCGGTTTCGGCGCGAAACAGACCGCGGTGTGCGAGGTGTACCCCGCTTTCGTTACTATGAAGACGGGGCGTCCGGCCCTGTGCGTGTTCTCGCGCAAGGAATCGCAAACCTGCGGGTCACCGCGCCATGAGATGGAGATCAAGATCCGCCTAGGCGCGAACAGCGACGGCCGCATCCGCGCGCTTGGGGTGACCACGCTGTCGAATTCGGGCGCCTACGGCGAGCACGGCTGGGCCACGGTCGGCCTGACCGGTCACAAGTCCATCCCGCTCTATACCGGCTCGCTTGAGGCGTTCAAGTTCGACGCCAACGTGGTGTACACGAACATGCAGCCGTCGGGCGCGTACCGCGGCTTCGGTGCCACGCAGGGCCAGTTCGCCGTGGAAACCGCCGTCAACGAGCTGGCGGCGAAGCTGGGTCGCGACCCGGTGGAGCTGCGCGAGCAGAACATGGTGCGCGAGGGCATGTCCATGCCGGCCTATTTCGGCGAGGTGGCCAACGCCTGCGCCCTGGACCGCTGCATGCAGCACTGCAGCGACATGTTCGGCTGGAAGGAGAAGTTCCCCGTACGCGACATGGGCAACGGCAAGGTGCGCGCCGCCGGCGTTGCCATGTCCATGCAGGGTTCGGGCATCTCCGGCATCGACGTGGGCTCGGTTACCGTCAAGCTCAACGACGACGGGGGATACATGCTGCTCATCGCCGCGGCCGACATGGGCACGGGTTGCGACACCATCCTGGCTCAAATGGTCGCAGAGCACATGGAATGCCCGCTGGAAGCCGTGAGCGTGTTCGGCGCCGACACCGATGCGTCCCCGTACGATTCCGGTTCGTATGCGTCTTCCACCACCTATGTCACCGGCATGGCAGTGGAGAAGGCGTGCACGCAGCTCAAGGAGCGCCTGTGCGCCATCGCCGCCGAGGCGCTCGGCTGCGATGCGGCCGAGCTGAGCTTCGAAGGCGGATGCGTGCGCCACGAAGCAACGGGACGCACGGTCTCGCTGCCTGAGATCGCCGCGAAAAGCCAGTGCAACTGCCGCCTTGCCCCGGAGGCCACCGCGCAGCATTCCTCGCCGGTGTCCCCGCCGCCGTACATGGTGGGCATGGTGGAGATCGAGCTTGACCGCGAGACCGGCGTGGTGGAAGTGCTCGACTACGTCGCCGTGGTCGATTGCGGCATCCCCATCAACCCGGCGCTCGCGCGCATCCAGGTGGAAGGCGGCATCGTGCAGGGCATCGGGCATACGCTCATGGAGGACGTTACCCGCACGCCCAAGGGCGCCATTCGCGAATCGAGCCTGTTCACGTACCGTTTGCCCACCCGTCTGGACACGGGGCGCATCAACGTGGAGTTCGAGCATTCCTACGAGCCCACGGGCCCGTTCGGCGCAAAGTCCATCGGCGAGATCGTCATCAACACGCCGGGTCCCGCGCTGACGCAGGCCATCTACCGGGCAACGGGCGTGTGGCATCGCGAGCTGCCCATCCTCCCCGAGCACATCCTTCTGGCGAAACCGGAGGAGCGGGAATCTTAAGCAGCTTGCTACATATCCAGCGTGGGCTTACGGCCATCATCGGCGGTGGCGGCAAGTCCACGCTTTTGCGCGCCTTGGCCGAGGAGCTGTCGCGCGATGCGCGCGTAATCGTGGCCACGAGCACGAAGATGTACGTGCCCGATTGGTGCCCCGTGGTGCTTAGCGCATCGCCCGATGATGCGCGGGCGGCGCTTTTGGAAGCTCCCATCGCGTGTGCGGGTTCCATTCATCTGCCCACGGGGAAGCTGGCTGAGCCGCGGGTGGCTTTCGCCGACCTGGTGCGCTTGGCGGACTACGTGTTGGTGGAGGCCGATGGGGCGAAGAAGCTCCCGCTGAAGGCGCATGCCGAGCACGAGCCGGTCATCCCCGCGTGCGCGGGGCGGACGGTGTGCGTGGTCGGGATCGATGGCATAGGTGCCCCCGTTTCGCAGACGTGTCACCGGCCGCAGCGCTTTGCGCAGCTGGCCGGCGTTTCCGTCGATGACGCGGTCACGTCCGAGGCGGTCGCTGCGGTGCTGCGGGCCGAAGGGCTTCACGACGTGGTTTTGATCAACAAGGTGGAGACCGCCGCTGACTGGCAGGTGGCGCAGCGCATTGCGGCGCTGTGCAAAACGCCGGTGGTGGCGGGAAGCCTTCGGAGGGACGATATTCGATGCTTGCGGTGATCCGCGGTGCCGGCGATATCGCCAGCGCCATCGCGTTGCGTCTTGTACGATGCGGTGCTTCCGTGCTTATGACCGAAATAGAGCAGCCTTTGACGGTGCGGCGCACCGTGGCCTTCAGCGAAGCCGTTCGCATGGGGAAAGCCCAGGTGGAAGGCGTAACGGCTGTGCGTGCCCGTGATGCGTCCCATGCCTTGGAGCTGCTTTCCGGCGAAGGCGTCGTCCCTGTTTTGGTGGACCCCGCGTGCGCATGCGTCAAGGACGTGGCGCCCGACGCGGTGGTCGATGCCGTGCTGGCCAAGCGCAACCTGGGCACTACCATGGATATGGCGCCCATCGTCGTCGGGGTCGGCCCGGGATTCACCGCAGGCGTTGATTGCCATGCCGTGGTGGAGACCATGCGCGGGCACACCCTGGGCCGCGCGTATTACGAGGGCTCGGCGTTGCCGAACACCGCGGTGCCCGGTTTGGTGGGCGGCTTCGCCGGCGAGCGCGTGCTGCGCGCCCCGTGCGATGGCGAATTCCGCGGCGTTGCGACCATAGGCGACCATGTTGAGGAAGGTCAGGTTGTGGCGTATGCGGGGGGTGCTCCCGTGGTTGCCACGCTTATGGGCGTTTTGCGCGGCCTGATAGCCGATGGGGTGCAGGTTCGCCAGGGTTTGAAGTGCGGCGATGTGGACCCGCGCGACCAAAGCGGTTATTGCGGGCTGGTCTCGGACAAGGGCCTGGCGGTTGCGGGCGGTGTGCTGGAGGCCATCCTTCATTTGAGTGGAACGTTTTCGGCCCGATAGGGCGTAAGGTGGGAAGATGCGCAAGATCGCAGAGCATATCGCAAGCGCCTGCCGTGCAGGCGAGCCGTTGGTGTTGGTCGCGGTGGCGGAGAGCAAGGACTCCACGCCGCGCAAAGCGGGAACGCTCATGTTGGTGTCCGCCGACGGGCTGGCGTGCGGCACCATCGGCGGTGGTGCTATCGAGGCGTATGGCATAGCCTGCGCACGTCGCTTGCTGGGCGGTACGGCGCACCGCTTCGAGAGCATGGGTCTTGAGGAGCGCCTGGGCATGGTCTGCGGCGGAAGCGCAAGCTTGCTGTATGTTCCGATATGCGGCGGCAGTGCCGTGTGGGCCAAGGTTGCCGGCGAGCTTTTGCGCTGCCTCGAGCAGCGCACGCCGGCGTATCTGGCGTTAAGCTGCTGCGATGATCTGCCGCGATCCGGCGAAGGCGTCGCGCTGCTCGACGCCGATGGGGTCTTGCTCGCAGGCGATGATTCCGCGCCGGGCGATCGTGTTCGCGGCTTGAAGGACCGTTGCATCGCGGACGGTTGGCTTATGCTGCCCGTTCCCTTGCCGGTTCGCGCCGTGGTGTTCGGCGGCGGGCATGTGGGCAGCGCTACCGTTTCGGCCCTGTCGCGCGTGGGGTTTTCCTGCACGCTGTTCGACTGCCGTCCCGAGTTCGCGAACGCCGGCAAATCCCACGGCGCGCAGCAGGTGGTCGTGGGGGACTACAGCGATATCGCCGCCTCCCTGACCCTTGATGAGCGCGATTACGTCCTCATCATGACGCATAGCCATCGGCACGATTTCGCCGTGCTGGAGCAGGTGCTCCGCCAGCCGTTGGCATATGTGGGGTTCATGGGCTCGCGGCGCAAGATCGCCACGGCGCGCGAGCGCATGCTGGAAGCGGGGATCCCCGAGTCGGCGCTTGACGCCGTGCACATGCCCATAGGGCTGGATATCAAAGCCGAAACGCCCGAGGAGATAGCCGTCAGCGTAGCGGCGGAGTGCATCCTGCACCGAGCCATGCGCTAAGCCGCGCCGTCGGAGGACGGCGTCGGGCGTGAAGGCACATCAGGGTGTTCCGGCCATGGCGGCGGATCGATCACCGTCATGTCAAGGCGAAGCGTTTGGGCGATAAGCGTTGCAAGCTCGTCGTCGGTGATGTCGGGCTTGGCCTTCATCATTCCCGCTAACCCGAATATGAGCAGGCCGAACGTTTCGGGGATCAGCTGGATCTCGATGGTCCGGTACGCCATGTATTCGGACACGATGTAGTTCTGGATGCATGCCACCACCTCGCGGACGGCCTGCGTGGCGAAGCGGTCGCGCAGGCCGAGCTCCTCGAGCACGGAAAACATCGGGCGAGGGTCGCCCGATGCGGTGTAGAGCGCGCGTCGCAGCATGGACACGCAGTTTTTCAGCTCTGAGGGGGTTTCGCCGAACTCGCGCAGCTCGTTCCAGGTGGACACGCTTTCGACCAGATCCTCAAGATAGTCCTCGATCACGGCGTCGGTGACGGCCTGCTTGTCGGGGAAGTAATAGTACAGAAGGCTGCGCGCCACGCCGGCCTTGCGGGCGATGGCGGCCATGCTGGTGGCAGCGACCCCTTCGGTTTCGTAAAGCTCGCGCGCCGCCAGCATGATGTCGCCGGCGGTTCCTTCAAGCCGCGCGCTTTGCCTGACCTGCCGCGTGACGGGGTGCGGCAGGTCAGGATCGAATCCGGGTATCGGCTTGCCGTCCAGTGCAGACACGGGGCTCCTTCGCATGTGGGGAAGCCGCCGCGCCGCGCGCTCTCAGGCGCGGTTCGCCGCACATCAGCGGTTCTCCTCGACGACCTCTTGATAGCTCTTCGTGTCATTATAGAGCTCGTCTTTAAGCGGGTTAAGGCGCCGTGCGCGGATTCGGCGTAGCTGGTAGGCGGCAAGGGCCACATTGGCGATGAGCGCCACCAGGTTGACGGCGAAGAACGCGTTCGGGTTGTGGATCGTGGGAATCTCGGCGAACGTTACGGGCGCTCCACCATGGTTTTGACGCGGCCCTTCTCGTCCCATGCGGCCGCGTAGCCGAACTCCTCAAGGTTGGCTAGCGCCGCCTCGCGTTGACCCTCGGGAACGTCGATGCTCTCGAGGTACACCCTACGGAAGCGCGGGTTGTCGATGTAGAGCTCCTGCTTGAAGGGGTTGCGCTTCTTGCCGAAGATCGTGTAGGCCTGGTAGATGAACACGCCCGCGTTGAAGATGAGCGCGATGACCGAGATGGTCATGTGAGCTGCGGGGTTGTTGGTGGAATGGACCACGAACGCCGGATGCAGGAAGAACCAGGGGATGGTCATGGTGACGATCATGTTCACGGCAAGCGTGCGGACGCGGTGCTGTGCGTAGGCGCCGCGTTTGATGAAGAACGCCGGGATGGTGCAGGCTGCCAGAAGCACTAGGCCGCAGTACATGGAGCGGTCGGAGACGCTGTTGTAGGTGTAGGCGAAGTTCCACAGGTCGTAGCCGATGATCCAGAACCACAGCTGATCGGGCCAGACATAGTCCTTCTTCTTGCCGCGGCTGACAATGATGCCGAAGAAGCCGCAGATGCAGATGGCGTTCAAGATACCGGCGATGCCGTTCATGACGTTCCACGGGCCGCCGACCACCATGTAGCCGTCGACGATGCCGTTGGCACCCGTGAGCTGGAAGTCGCGGATGCACGCCTCAAGGATGTTGATGGCGAAGATGATGGGCGGTATGCAGACGATGTACTTCTTCTGGAAGGCGGGGAAGTAGACGATCAGCCAGCCCAAGATCGCTCCAGCTAAGCATGAGTAGGTTTTCACCCACTGGAACCAGGTGCCGGCGCCCGTGCCCTCGACCGCGGTATGGGGCCAAACGAAAACGGTCAGAACGGCCGGCAGCGCGATGAATATGACCGCGCCGATCCATTTGTTCAAGCGCGATAACTCGTTCATGCCGATCAGAAATGCCAGGTACAGCAACACGCTCACGCATGCCGTCGCCGATAACGGCTCGTAGAAAAACATGGCGAATCCCTCCTCCTTGTATGCTTGCGGGCCGTCCGGGGCGCCGTTCGGTAATCTTGCGATGGTATGCATCCGGCTCGGCCCGCTCCCTTCGGCGAGAGTGTAGCAAGGGCTTTTTCCGTTGGCTTGACGGTTAGCCCTTGACTCGTCAGGAAGGGGCTTCGACGGCAAGCGGCTGTTTTTCGCCGGGAAACGTGATTGACGGAACGGTAACGGTTGGAATATTTTTCGCCGAAAAGGGCAACGAACGTTATGCGAAATGACCAGGGTTTCGCTGGAAAATACGCGCCGAAACATAGGGATTATGGAATCGGGCAATCATTTTCCCGCTTAGATTCACAGGATTCGACCTATAGAAGCCGGCAACGAATTTGCTGAAAACCGATTGACAATGACAATAGCCGTCAAGTTTAATGCGCTCTGACGCAAGTCGTGGGAAAACGTATTTGCGCAACCTCATTGAAGGCTGTCAACAGAAAGGGTATTGCCATGGCGGATAACGTGGTAGTGGCAAGGAACACCGAGAACGCACCGAAGTGCCCGATGTGCTCTCAGACCGTCGCTTTCTCCCATTACAACAACCTCTCGGCCCAGCTGCCTGTCGATCCTAAGACCGGTGCAATCGTCGAGGGCGGTGTCAAGGAGCAGGCAGAGCAGTGCTTCCGCAACATCGCAGCCATCGTTGCGAGCATCGATCATGACCTGAACGACGTCGTTCGCGTCACCATCTTCGTCAAGGACATCATGGACATCGACGTTGTGGAGAGGGCCTACAAGTCCTTCTTCACCACTTACGTGCCCGCCCGCACCATCGTTGCCGTCAACGATCTGCCCATGGGCGCCCTGGTCCAGGTTGAGGCTCTGCTCACCAACGGCGAAGGCACCATCCCGAACGAGCCCCAGGCCGGCGACCTGGTCAAGTACGCCAACAACACCCACAACGCCCCGTTCGACGCGATGTCCACGCAGTCTGTGGCGTTCTCCCACTATAACAACATCACCGCTCAGCTGCCGATCGACCCGGTTTCCAACCAGATCGTCATGGGCGGCGTGCAGGAGCAGACCGCTCAGTGCCTGAAGAACATCAAGGCCGTCCTGACCGCCATGGATGTTCCGTTCGACGACATCGTCAAGGTCACCGTCTTCCTGAAGGACCTCGGCGACGTTGAGGCCATGAACGAGATCTACAAGCGCTTCTTCCCGGATTCGGGCATCGCCCGCGCCGTCAACTACCTGCCGGCCCGCACCGTGGTCGAGGTCGCCGACCTGCCGCAGCACGCGCTCGTGCAGATCGAGGCCGTGTGCTCCCACGGCGACGGCACCCCGCCGCAGGCCGTCGAGGCCCGTCACGGCCTGATCATCGAGGCCAACAACATCGCCGACGCTCCGAAGGACGAGCTGTCCTCCCAGACCGTGGCGTTCTCCCACTACAACAACATCTCCGCCCAGCTCGGCGTTGACCCGGCAACGGGCACGCTGGTCGCCGGCGGCGTGAAGGCCGAGACCGAGCAGGCTCTCAAGAACATCAAGGCCATCATCGAGAGCGTCGACCATGTCCTGGAGGACTGCGTCAAGGTGAACATCTTCGTGAAGGACATGAACGACATGGACGCCGTCAACGAGGTGTACGCTCAGTTCTTCCCCGAGGGAACTCCCGCTCGTCGCGTGGTCGGCGTTGCGAACCTGCCCATGGGCGCCGCCATCCAGATCGACGCCATCTTCGGCAACTTCGAGGGCACCCCGCCGATCGCCTAGCGCATCATCCGCGGATCCTTGTCGATCATCGGGTGACCGATGGTTTTGGAAAGGGAACGGGTTTTTACCCGTTCCCTTTCTTTCGTTGGGGAAGGTGTGGATGACTTGAAATGCCGTAGCGCTTGCTGCGGCGGCCTTTCGGCTTAAGATTCGCCACATGCTCTTGCTTTATGGGGAAAGACATGGGCATGATGGTTTCTTACGATGTTTGAGCGCGGACGGGCCGCGCTTCGACTGGTGGATACAGGGAAAAGAGATGGATGCGGGGCGCCTGTTGTATGCGGGCGCTCTGACGCATCGGGAAAGGACGGCCTTCATGAAATGGAACGTGGTCACGGATTCAAGCTGCGACCTTATTCCGTCAGATTATCGATCCGATGCGATCGAGCTATCCAGCGTGCCGTTCGAGATCAGCGTCGGTGTTCGCGGGTATACCGATAACGAGCAGCTTGATATCGAGGAGATGCTGCGCGATATGGAGCAGGAGAAGACCGCCAGCTACACTTCCTGCCCTGCTCCGGGCGCGTGGCTTGAGCAGTTCGAGAAGGCTGATCACACGTTTGCCATTACCATTTCGTCGCAGCTGTCTGGCAGCATGAATAGCGCGCTTACCGCTCGCGATTTGGCGCTTGAGGCTGACCCGGATAAGAAGATCGCCGTTCTGGATTCCCGGTCAACCGGTCCTGAGCTGGTCCTTTGCGTGCGTGAGATTGAAAGGCTCGCCCGCGAGGGCGTCGGCTTCGACGAGGCGGTGAACCGTGCGAACGCGTTTTTGGATAAAACCAAGGTGATTTTCGCGCTTTCGTCCTTCGATAACCTGATCAAAAACGGCCGTATGCACAAGATGGCGGGCTTTCTTGCCAAGGCGCTGGGCATGTGGGGAATCGGCAGCGCCAGCGACGAGGGCCGGATCGTCGTCGAGGGTAAGACGCGCGGTTCGAAGCGCACCGTCCGCGCGCTGGTCGACTGCATGAGGGAGCGCGGGTTCTCCGGCGGCAACGTTGCCATCAGCCATTGCGACAACCATGCTGTTGCCCAGGCTCTTAAGAAGAGCATTTTGAGCGCGTGGGCGGATTCTCTGATCGAGATCCTCCCGACCAGGGGCCTTTGCAGCTACTACGCCGAACGCGGAGGCCTGATCGTAGGCTTTTAGCTGGTAGACCGCCGCGTGCTGGGGCTTCAATAGCGGCATTTTTGAATCCGAATCGAACCGCGCCTAAAGATTGTTTGGGCGCGGTTCGTTACATTTCCCTGACGGGGTGGCATAGGGCAGGAATCCTGCTCTTTTAGGTTACAGGTCGTCGGGGCAGTCTAGTTCCGCTTCGATTTTCGCGCGGCGCTGTTTTGCCTCAAAGAATGCCAGGCACAGCGCACCGAATACGGCAACGAAGATGGTCACGCCGAACACTACGCCCGTTGCCAGGTTCGCTCCCCAAAAGACGCTTTCGATCGGTACGATCTGCGCCTCGGCGATGCAGCGCATAGCGGCGATGGCAAGTGCGCTTGCGATGCCGGTGATGCCCGAAATGAGCAGGAAATAGCCCGTAGGAATGTGCTCTGTTTGCCCGAAGCGGTTGGTGTCGACATAGCCTTTCCTCGTTTGCAGCACGGCACAGACGATCATCACGATGAAAAGCCATGCGTACATGACGGCGTCAACGGGATTTGCGAAGAGGCGAAACGCTTCGCCGGCGCCATCGTGCACCCACGCTACCTGCTGGGCCATGATTTGATACACAAGCAACGTGAGCATGCCGAACGATAGCAGCATGAACCCAAGCTTGTAGATTTTCGCGTTCTCGGCCTCGAGGCGCTCGTCCTTCGGACCTGCATATTCGCGCCATTTCCGGGCAAGTTTCATATTTTGCAGCTTCATGATTCTCTCCTAAAAGGATATGTCTTGGTTTGGGTAACGTGCTGTGTTGGGAACGATGAAGACGGATTAGCGATCTTCGTCCCAGAAAAGGTCGTTTAGGGTGACATGAAGGGTTTTGCAAATGGCAACGCATAAATTGAGCGTGGGATTATAACCGCCCGCCTCGATGAGGCCGATGGTTTGGCGTGTGACGCCGACGGCTTCGGCGAGATCGGATTGCGAAAGGCCGGCCGCTGCGCGCGCTGCCTTCATGCGTAGGTTTTTCTGGCCCGGCATGGGCTTCCTTTCGACATATGGACAAACATCCGGTGCAACATGACAGAAATATATTGCATCAAAATCATAATGTCAACTATACATTGCATAATGAAATATAAATGCGGCGCAATCTTCCTTGGCGCAAGAAGCGTTGCAAACGATTTCGCACGAAAAAAGGAGCCTTACAAAGAGTAGCGCGTTTCGGGCAGTCGATATGTCGCTGTGAGTTTATTCTTGCTCTAGGGTGAAGGTTGTGGTGCTTGGTCAATCTGCTTGGCGGCCAATCTAGGTGATTGAATTAGCTACAGCCTCACGCCTACCGGCGCTGGATGATTTTCGAGGAATCTCTCGACCGTCGTCTTCTTCTCGTTGCCGTGAAGGCTTTCGTAGGCCAGTGGCGATAAAGCCTTGAACAAGGAAAGCATGTCCGAGTCGATTCCCATGGGCGAATGTCCATTTGGTCCAGGATTGAAAAGGCGCCCGCATGCGTTTGCCATAAGGTTTCTCCTGTAGATACAAATTTAGGCCCGGTGACTTGAATCAGCGGTCATCCCGGGCCCATCGTCAATCATTATACTCGCTGTTGCCGGTGCTGACAAACGTCCCGCAATCGAGTCAGCTATGGTCTTTGCCGATTGAAAAGGCGCGCTTGGAGCGCATTGCGGCGCTTCGTTCCGCTAAATCGGCTTGATGGGATGGCGAATCACGGTCTTGAGCTTCTCCGGCGCGCACTTGCGCGGGTCGGAGAGGTAGATCTCGTGATGCAGACGGGCTTCGGAGAAGTCGGGCGCATAGCCTTGCTCGGCTGCACACGCGTGCATGGCGTCTATGGTCGCCGGCTCGCCGTCGTAAGGCCCGGTATGCATGCATTGAACGCATAGGCCCTCGTCGACCTTCAGCATCTCGACCGCTGAGAAGTCAAGCTTCTTTTTGGCGGCAGCCTCCGAGACGGCCCAATCGAAATCGTCGCGAGTGACGAAATCGGGCAGGCGGATGCAGGAGATAAAGTTGAAGTCGCCCTTCCGCGCATAGTCGATCTGATCGTCTGCAGGATCCTGCCACCAGAACCCCTCGAGCGGCGGCACGACGAAGTCGAAATAGCCCTCGATTTCGCGCGGGCCCTTCTTCGACATCTTGATGGCGTAGGCCACGCCGTAGAGCAGCGGCATGGCGTCCTGGTACTCGCCGCCGTCGATGTTGGGGTCGCCCTTGCCGTGCACGGCGATGTAGCTCATAGGCGGAACGGTCAGGATGCTCGGTTTGCCCGACGGTTTGTAGAGCTCCTTGAATTCGTTCTTGAAATCGTATGCCATTGCAGCCGCCTTCCCGAAATATGGGCTTCTTGCCGATACCGGTCCAAACATAGCGATAGGCGCGGCTTCGGAAGAAACCGCGCCTATCGGCAGCCATTATATCACAGAACCGAACGGGTGTTCTATTCCCACTCCACCGTGCCGACGGGCTTGGGGGTGAGGTCGTAGCACACGCGGCAGATGCGGGGGACCTCAGCGGTGATGCGGGCAGTGATGCGCTTGAGCAGCGCCCAGTCAAGTTCGGGCACCTCGGCGGTCATGACGTCGACCGTGTTGATGCAGCGGATGATGCAAGGCCAGTCGTAGGCGCGCTTGCCCTCGCGCACGCCGGTTGCGCGGAAGTCGGGCACCACGGCGAAGTACTGCCAGATGGTCAGGCCGGCGTTGTCGATCTCCTCGCGCACGATGGCATCGGCCTCGCGCAGCGCCTCCAGGCGGTCGCGGGTGATGGCGCCCAAGCAGCGAACGCCCAGGCCAGGGCCGGGGAAGGGCTGGCGCTCGACCATGTTCTCGGGCAGGCCCAGCTCGCGGCCGACCACGCGCACCTCGTCCTTGTACAGCAGTTTGACGGGCTCGCACAGCTCGAACTGCAGGTCGTCAGGCAGGCCGCCCACGTTGTGGTGCGCCTTCACGCCGTCCTGGGACTCCAGGATGTCGGGGTAGATGGTGCCCTGTGCCAGGAAGCTGACCTCGTTGCCGACCTTGCGGGCCTCTTCCTCGAACACGCGGATGAACTCGGCGCCGATGATCTTGCGCTTCGCCTCGGGCTCCTCGACGTCGACGAGCTTGCCCAGGAAGCGGTCGGTTGCGTCCACGTAGACCAGGTTCGCGTCCAGCTGGTTCTTGAACACGTCGATGACCTGCTCGCTTTCGCCCTTGCGCATAAGGCCGTGGTTGACATGCACGCAGATGAGCTGCTTGCCGATGGCGCGGATGAGCAGCGCGGCCACGACGGAGCTGTCGACGCCGCCCGAAAGGGCCAGCAGGACCTTCTTGTCGCCGATCTGCTCGCGGACTGCAGCAACCTGTTCGTCGATGAACGCCTGGGCGAGTTCGGGGGTGGTGATGCGCACCATGTCGTCGGGACGCTTGTTCGGATCCATGCAGAGCTCCTTTAGTTCGCGGGTATGCGCTGCCGTGCGCAACGCATGAGTCATAACTCCATATTATATGCGGCAAGGTCCAGGTTTTCCTTTTCCGAGACCGGCTTTTTGCGGCCGAGCAGCGGATTTGCCCTATTCGGCGGCAAGCGGGTCGTGTTAGCGCGCCGTTGGGAGGCGACATTCAATCCCCTCTCGACGGCATGAGGATGCGCATATTGCGCGGTTGTGGGAACCGCTCTTGCTGTGCTGGCGCGGGAGCAGCCGCGTTGTCGATGCGTGCCGGCTGGGTTTTCTCCTGGTAGGATACGGGTACGGTATCGAGCGAAGGGGGTTCCATGAAATACAGGCGTTTGGGCAGGACCGGGCTTGAGGTCAGCGAGATCGGCTTTGGCGCGGAGTGGATGCCGGGCGACGACCAGGAGAAGGTATCCCGTCTGGTGGATTTCGCAGTGGAGCAGGGCGTCAACATCGTCGACTGCTGGATGGCCGACCCGGCGGTGCGCAAGGTTTTGGGCAACGCCGTCTGCGCGCATCGCGACAAGTGGATCGTGCAAGGTCACTTCGGCGCCACCTGGCAAAATAGCCAGTACACCCGCACGCGCGACATGGATGCGGTGGTCCCGGCATGGGAGGAGCTGCTCGCTTGCTTCGGCGGGCATATCGAGCTGGGGCTGATCCACTTCGTGGACGCGGTCGCCGAGCTCGAGCAGATCATGAGCGGCCCCTTCATCGAGTACGTGCGTGCCGAGAAGGCTGCTGGGCGCATCGACCACATCGGCCTGTCCACGCACAACCCTGAGGTTGCGCTGCGGGCTGCGGCCACGCCGGATATCGAGATGATCATGTTCTCCATCAACCCCGCTTACGACATGCTGCCTGCTTCCGAGGACATCAACGACCTGTTCAAAGACGAGTACCAGCCAGGCCTTGAGAACATGGACCCGCAGCGCAAGCGCCTGTACGCGCTGTGCGAGGAAAACGGCGTGGGCATCACCGTCATGAAGCCGTTCGCGGGCGGGCGCCTGTTCGACGCCGAGAAATCGCCGTTCGGCGCGGCGATGACCCCCGTGCAGGCTTGCCATTACTGCCTGACTCGCCCCGCGGTCGCCTCCGTGCTGGCTGGGTTCAGGGACATCGAGGAATGTGCAGGCTGCCTGGCGTACGAAACTGCCGATGACGAGGCGAAAAACTACGCGTCCATCCTGGCCAACGCGCCGCAGCACGCCTATTTCGGCAATTGCATATACTGCGGGCATTGCCAGCCTTGCACCGTGGGCATCAGCATTGCCGAGGTGAACAAGTACTCCGACCTTGCGCAGATGCAGGATGAGGTGCCCGCATCCGTTCGCGACCATTACCTTGCCCTTGAGGTTCGCGCCGGGGACTGCACCGGATGCGGCGCCTGCGAGGCGAACTGCCCGTTCGGCGTGCCCATCGCCCAGCGTATGGAGGAAACCGCCGCGCTGTTCGGCGCTTAGCGGGGAAGGGATGTGTCGGGGGCCTCGACGCGATTTCCGGCATGAGGGATTTCGGCGGGATGGGCCCGTTGGCTGATCGTCCCCATGTCAAGCGGCTTTGCAATTGCGGCGTGCCGATCTGTTTTGCGGCTTCAGAGCAATGAGTCGATGCTGTATGACCAGGCATTTCTCCCTATAAGATTACATGTGGCGAGCTATTGCTCGCTTCAAGAGAATATTTTCGTTCGCGATTATAGGCTCTTGCAAATATTATCATCGTCTGTGTATAATCAGCGAAATGACAGGCGCCCCTTCGCATGCGAAGGGGCGCCTGGTGGTATGGGGACAAAAAGAAGGGAACCGCTATGAAAAAGACGAAGACCCGCTTGGCCGCCATCGCGGCCGTGGCGCTGAGCGCCGTGCTCGCTTGCGGCGTGCTGGCCGGATGCGCCTCGGACAAGGGCGAGCAGAAGGCTAGCGAGCAGCCGGAGCAGACCGCTGCGGCCAGCCTTGAGGGCAAAAGCCTCAACATCTATTGCGGCGCCGGCATGACCAAGCCGTTCCAGGAGATCGCCGACGCCTTCAAGGCGCAAACCGGCTGCGAGATGAACATCACCTTCGCCAACGCCGCTCAGATCCAGACGCAGATCAACACCACGCAAGAGGGCGATTTCTTCATCGCCGGCTCCGCTGACGAGCTCAAGCCCGTCAGTGACTACGTTGCCACCAGCACCGACCTGGTCAAGCACATCCCCGTCCTGGTCGTGCCCGCCGACAACCCCAAGGGCATCCAGACCGTCAGCGACCTTGTGAAGTGCGACACCCTTCTGCTGGGTGACCCCGAGTCCACGCCGATCGGCAAGATCGCCGTCAAGGCCATGACCGACGCCGGCGTCATGGAGCAGGTCAAGCAGTCCGGTTCCATCACCACCTCCACCACGGCTCCGCAGATCGCCGAGGCCCTGGCCAAGGGCGAGGGCGACGCCGCCATCGTGTGGAAGGAGAATGCGGGCAAGGACGGCCTGACCATCCTTGAGAACTCCGGCATGGAAGGCTACGTCAAGACCGTTCCGAGCGCCGAGCTCACCTGCGCCGCCGACGCGGATGCCGTCAAGGCCTTCTCCGAGTTCCTGCAGAGCGAAACCGCCAAGAACATCTGGACCAAGTTCGGCTACGAGCTGGTGTAACGTATGTCCGCGGCACCTGAGCCAAAACGTCACAGAGGCCGCAAGCGCAACATCTTCCCGGCATTGTGCATGCTGGTAACGGGGATGGTGCTCCTGTTCATCGGGAGCGCCATCTTCGCTATTGTAGCGGGCGGCATCTCGCATTTCGGCGAGGCCATCAGCTCCGAGGAAGTGCTGTTCTCCTTGCGCATGAGCGTGACCACCTCAAGCATCTCCACCGTCATCTGCCTGCTGCTGTCGCTGCCGACCGCCTATGCGCTGTCGCATGTGGCGTTTCCCGGCAAGCGGCTGGCCGAAGTCTTGATGGAGCTGACGCTGTCGTTGCCTTATATCCTGCTGGGCTTCGCCTTGCTGCTGATCTTCTCGTCGCCGCTCGGCAAAGCGCTCAAGGAAGCGGGCTTCGCCGTGGTCTTCTCGCCTGCGGGAATCGTGTTCGCGCAGATGATCGTGAACCTGCCCTTCGCCATCCGCATGATGCGCACCGCCTTCGCCGGCGTCAATCCGCGCATCGAGTTCGTGGCGCAGACGCTGGGCGCCATGCCCTGGGATGTGTTCCGCACCATCATCGTGCCCATGTGCCGCAACCAGATCATCAGCTGCTTCGTGCTGACCTGGGCGCGCGGCATGGGCGAGTTCGGCGCAACGCTCATGCTCGTGGGCGTGACGCGCATGAAGACCGAGACCCTTCCCGGCAGCATCTACCTGAGCATCTCGACGGGCAATACCGAGACTGCCATGGCCACGGCCATGATCATGCTGCTGGTGTCGGCGTTCACGCTGGTGGTGGCCAACGTGCTCGACCGCCCCACGGGCGAGAGCCGCGTGGGAAGGGCCGGCAAAGGTTTGGGCGTGAAGCGTATGAAGGCGTGCGGGGAATGCGAGGGAAGGCGATGAGCGGCGGAAGCATAGAGATTCGCGATATGGTGGCGCGCCGCGGCAGCTTCTCGTTGCGCGTCGATAACCTGCATGTCGAGCCGCACGAGATATTCGCCATCGTGGGGGAGACGGGCGCGGGCAAGACCGTGCTGCTCGAGGCGATCGCCGGCGCGTTCCCCCTGGAGCGCGGCAGCATTTTGCTTGACGGCAAGGATATCCGGTGCCTGCCCGTGCAGCAGCGGCGGCTGGGGATCGTCTATCAGGACCACGCGCTGTTCCCGCACATGACGGTCGCGGAGAACATCGGCTACGGCCTGAGGATGGCGCGCGTGCCGAAGGCGGAGGCGGCAAGCCGCGTGGACGAGATGCTCGACCTGTTCTCCATCCGCCACATCGCCGACCGGTATCCCGGCATCATCAGCGGCGGCGAGGGCCAGCGCACGGCGTTGGCGCGCGCCCTGGTGCTGCAGCCCGAGATCCTGCTGCTCGACGAGCCGTTCTCGGCGCTTGACCCCACCACCAAGAAGCGCATGTACGAAACGCTGCGCAACGTGCACGGCCGTTTCCGCTGCACGGTGGTGTTCGTCACGCACGATTTCAACGAGGCGCGCGGCCTGGGGCATCGCGCGGGCATCATCTTGGACGGCGCGCTGCAGGCGGTGTGCCCTGCCGACGAGCTGTTCACGCGCGAGTTCTGCCCGCAGGTGATGGCGTTTCTGGGCCGCGGCGAGGGCGAGCCGCGGTAGATGGCAGCAAGCGGTATCATCTTCAAAAAGGAAAACCACGCGCTAGGAAGCGCAAGGAGGAATCATATGTATATCCCGGACAGCTACCTTGATGAGCTTATCGCCTCCGACATCCCCAGCGGGATCGATCTGACCACGCACGTCCTGGGCATCGGCGGCCAGCCGGGTCGCATGGAGTACTACACGCGCGATGCGGCGCTGCTATGCGGAACCGAGGAGGCCGTCCGCATCTTCGCCCGCTTCGGCTGCACGGTGGCCGAAGCGCTTCCCAGCGGCAGCATGCTTGCGCCCGGCGACGTGTTCATGACCGTGGAAGGCCCTGCGGCCGGCCTGCATATGGGCTGGAAGATCTGCCTGAACATTTTCGAGTACTACTGCGCGCTCGCCACCAAGGCCAAGCAGATGGTGGACGCCGTGCATGCTGCGAACCCGCTGTGCGAGGTGCTTACCACCCGCAAGCTCATGCCTGGCACCAAGCCCTTCGACGTCAAGGCGCTCACGCTCGGCGGGGCTTTCCCGCATCGTCTGGGATTGAGCGAGACGGTGCTCGTCTTCGATCATCACCTGACCTTCTACGGCGGGCTCGAGAAGCTCATCGCCGACCTGCCGCAGCTCAAGGCGAAGGTGTGCGAGAAGAAGCTGTTCGTCGAGTCGAGCGTTGAAAACGCCGCGCGCCTGGTGGAAGCCGGCGTCGACGGCGTGCAACTTGACAAGGTGCCGGCTGCGCAGGTCGCGCAGCTGGTGCCGCAGCTCAAGGCCATCAATCCCCACGTGACGCTCATCGCCGCCGGCGGCGTCAACCTGGGCAACGCGGCCGAGTACGCCGTCACCGGCGTGGACGGCCTGGCCACCACCTGCCTGCACTTCGCCAAACCCCTCGATATGAGCGTGCGCATGAGCGCGCTGTAGGGCCGCCGCGGTCCGGTTTTTGCGGCGCAGCGTCGGTCGCCGTTTTGCCGCTAACGGGGCAGCTTGTCGCTTGTCGTGATCTTGCCGCGCTGCGCTCGGGTTCCGGTTCAGCTTGCCGCCTCGCGCGGCGCCAGGGCTTTCTGCAGCGTTTCGTCGTATTCGAAATCGAAATCGGATTCCACGGTGATTCCTCCGCCTACGCCGAGCGATGTCCTCTCCCCCTCTCGAACGATGGTTCTGATCGCGATGTTCAGATCGCAGTCGCCGGTATCCGAGAAGTACCCGATGCTGCCCGTGTACAGCCCCCTGTCCGAGCGTTCGAGCTCGTCGATGATCTGCATTGCGCGGATCTTCGGGGCGCCGGTGATGGAGCCCCCGGGAAACGCCGCGCGCACCGCATCGACCGCGCATCGATCCCGCCTAAGGGTGCCTTCGACGGTTGCGACAAGGTGGAAGACCGTCGGATACGCCTCGACCGAGAATCCGCCCGCGACTTTGATGGAGCCTGGCTCGCAGCTGATCGACAGGTCGTTTCTCTCCAGGTCGACGATCATCGTCAGCTCGCTGAGGTCCTTTTCGCTGCAGGCGAGCTCTTCGCGATATGCAAGGTCCTCGGCTGGCGTGCGGCCGCGCGGGCGCGTCCCCTTTATCGGCCGCGTGACCACGTGGCCGGAGCGGATCTCCATGAATCGTTCCATGCTCGAGCAGCATATGTCGAGGTCCGGCGCGCGCAGATAGGCGGAGAAGGGCGCGGGGTTGTGCGTGCGCAGGTATCGGTAGATGCCGTAAGGGTCTTCGGGGGTCTCAAGGGTGAGCTGCTGCGTCATGTTCACGACGTAGGCGTCCCCGGCGCGCAGGTATTCGACCAGGCGGGCCAAGGCGTCTTCGTAGCTTTCGCGCGTGAAGGGGGATGTGAACGGGGCGAGCGCGCTTTTGCGTTGGGGGCGCGGGGCGAAGGGGCAGCTTGCAACAAGGTCATCCACCCAGGCGAAAGCCTTTTCGGCTGCCATCGTCTTGCCCTTGCAGCAGCAGAACAAGGCTTGCTCCCGCAGGTCCTCGATGATCAGCAGGTCGTAAAAGACCATGCTCGCCTCCGGTGCCTCGGAGCGCTGCTCGTGCATGGTCGCGACGCCGCAGAGCTCGCGGCCGAAGCCGTATCCCAGGTATCCTATCGCGCCGCCCGTCAGCGGCAGGCGCGGATCTTCTGCCCCGACATCGGCTTTCAGCTGCTCCTTGACGATGTCGAGGAAATCGCCTTCCACCAGTTTTCCGTCTACCAGGCATAACCCGTGTTTCAGCTCGATCGCAAGGTAGGGGAAAAGGCCTAGGATCGAATAGCGACCTTGGGTTCCGGGCATGGAGGAGTCCAGGAAGGCGAGCCTGTCCATATCCCTCACGCGTTCCACGATGTCGGCAAGCGGACGGTGGCGATCGAGGCGGATGATCGATGTGCTCATCGCGATCCTCCTTCCTCGATTCCGTCTGCCGATTTCGCAAGCTTGGCGTTCCCGTCCTCGACCGCCTTCTTCCGGCGATGCACCTGATCGGCGTAAGCTTGGTTCACCAGGTGCGACACGGGTCCTGGTTCGAACCTGGTTTTCCCAAGGCGGGTGACGGGCATGGCTCCCATAAGCGAGTTGGTGAGGAACACTTCGCTAGCTGCCGTCAGCTCGGTTGTAGTCAAAGGGCGCTCGATGGCCCCCGTCAGCTCGATCGCGCGCCGGCGCATGATGCCTGGCAGCAGACCGCAGGAAACGGGTGGAGTCACGACATTTCCCCCGATGACGGCGAAGATGTTCGAAACGGCGCCTTCGGCAACCTCCCCGCGCGTGTTCAGGAACAGCGGCTCGTCGATGCCGCGCTCGTGCGCGCGGCGCTTCTCGATAACGCTTTCGGCGTAGGCCAACGTCTTCATGCGGACGAGAGGAGATGACTCGTTTCTTCGCACGGTGCTGAAGTCGCAGGAAAAAGCCCTTTTTGCGCCCGGGTCCGCATATGGGTTCCTCCTTATCGTGACGATGCGGTTGCGATTCGACGCTGTCAGCTTCAAGGCCCATTCGCCTGCCGGGTCAAGTTCTGCGCACGCGCGCAGCGCAAGCGCCTTCAAGTCCGTCTGCGCCGCTTCGATGCCGAAAAACCTTAGCGTCTCCTCCATGCGCGCTAGATGCTCGTCCAGGAACAAGGGCGTCTGCCCCGATACCGCGATCGTTTCAAAGGCCCCGATGCCGAAGAAGAGGCCATCGTCGGCATATGCCCGGCCTTCAGCGTCGGGGGCGAAGATCTGCTCATGCGCCTTCATCCGTTCTCCTCCTTCTCTAGGCTTTCATGAAATTCGCAATGAGCTCGTGCCCATACAGGGTGCGGGCCGCTTCGGGATGGAATTGCACGCCGAAAAGGGGCAGGTTCGCATGACGAAGCGCCATGACCGCGCCATCGTCGCTGTGCGCATCCACGACCAGGCAGGAGGGAAGGCTCCGCTCGTCTACCACGAGGGAGTGGTAGCGCGTGACCGGGAACTGCGCGGGAATGCCCCGAAACAGCCCTTTGCCGTTCGTGCGGATCGGCGTCACCTTCCCGTGCATGGGCCGTTTTCCGCGCACGATCCGCGCGCCGAATGCGGCGGCCAGGACTTGATGGCCTAGGCAGACGCCTAGAAGCGGGATGTGCCGCCCGGCTGCCCAGCGCACGATCTGAATGCAGCTGCCGCAGTCGGCCGGGCTTTTGGGGCCAGGGGATATGACGATTCCCTCAAGCGGGTTTTGCGCATCCATTTGCGCGATGTCGTGAAGCGAGATCTCGTCGTTTTTCTTCACGACCATGGCTGTTCCCAGCTCGGCGAAGTAACTTGCGAGCATTGCCGTGAAAGAGTCGTAGTTGTCGATCATGAGGTACATAGATCCGCCTATCCAAACGTATTTGCCGCGAAAAAAAGACTGCCGAAGCAAGCCTGTTATGACTTGCTTCGGCAGTCTTCCTACATTTTCCCGTGCAGGGCACACCTTGTGCGGCGTAGTATAGCGCGCCTAGGGAATGCGAGCAAGAAATGCGCGATATGCGGAAGGTCATCCGATTTGGCCGCAATGTGACAGGAAATCGCCTGCGCGCGCTACAGGAGCCGGTACGTGCGGCCTTCGTAGTCGATGACGCCTTCCTTGCGCAGCTTCGACAGCTCGTTCGACAACGCGCTGCGGTCGACGCTGAGGTAGCTTGCCAGCTTGGTTTGGCTATAGGGGATGGTGAAGGCGCGGGTGCCGGCCTTTTTCTGCTGCTGCGAGAGGAAGGCGAGGATCTTGCCCCGTATGGTTTTGGGGGTCATGGCGATGGCGCGGCGGTTCATGTCCAGGTTGCTCAGCGCCAAGGCGCGCATAAGATTCGAGGAAATGTGCGCGTGGCAGCCGCACTGCTTGGGGCAGGGGTGGATGATCCGCTCGGCTTTGAGCAGCACCACCTCGCAGGCTGAATCTGCCAGCACATCGATGTCAAGGGGCTCCATGCTGCAGGCGTACCCGTGAGCGAAAAGCGAGCCGGGCCCCAAGATATCCAGGATCGTCGTCTCGCCCCAGGCGTCCGAGACCTCGATCCGCACGCGTCCGGATAGGACGATGCCGAGGTATTCGGTGGGCTGGCCGGCGCGCATGATCCGCTCCTGTCGGCTGAAAGCCCTTCTTGTCGCCCCAAGGCAGGGCAGCATCAGGTTCGCTTCGTCTTGGGTTATGCCGGCGAAAAGCATCGAGGAGGAATTGGGGATATCAAGCATTGGCGCCCCCCTTGTGGGTTCTACAACAGAAATGTATGCGATACCACAGTATAGTGCAGTCACTTCGAAAAGAAACCTTTGATTGAGGAGCGCGAAATGACTGACGAGAACATGTTCTGCTTCCAATGCGAGCAAACGGCGGGGTGCACCGCCTGTACCGGAGCCGCCGGCGTATGCGGCAAGACCGCCGATGTGGCTCGTCTGCAAGACGAGTTGACCGGGGCGTTGGTCGCCCTGGCCCGAGCCGAGAACGGCGGAAAGGGGGATGCCGAGTCCGACGGGCTTATGCTCGAGGGCATGTTCGCCTGCGTGAGCAACGTCAGCTTCGACCCTGAAGCCATCGCCGCCCTTGAGCGCCGCGTTCGCGCTAAGGCTATCGCCCTTGGCGAATTCGATCTGTACGACATGGGCTCGCTGTGGCATGCGCAGGAGGATATCCGCAGCTTGAAGAGCCTGCTGCTGTTCGGCATGCGCGGCGTGGCGGCGTACGCCTACCATGCGCAGGCGTTGGGGAAGTCGGACCCTGCCGTGACGGCGTTCCTCTACGAGGGCATGCGCGCCGTCGGCTCCGACCTGGGCATGGACGAGCTGCTGCCTTTGGTTCTCAAGTGCGGCGAGGTCAATTTGGCCGCCATGGCCGCCTTGGAGGACGCGAACATCTCCGCCTACGGCAAGCCCGAGCCTGCGACGGTGGAGCTTACGGTCGAGGCCGGCCCCTTCATCGTGGTCACCGGCCACGACCTGCACGACCTCAAGCAGCTTTTGGAGCAGACCGAGGGACGCGGCGTGAACGTGTACACCCACGGCGAGATGCTCCCCGCCAACGCCTATCCCGAGCTGCGCAAATATCCGCACCTGAAAGGCAACTACGGCACCGCATGGCACAACCAGCGCAAGGAGTTCAAGGACCTTCCCGCGCCTATTCTGTGGACGACCAACTGCCTGGTGAAGCCTGACGAGTCGTATGCCGACCGCGTGTTCACCACCGGCCCCGTGAGCTTCCCGGGCGCGCATGTCGTCGAGACGGGCGAAGACGGCGCCAAGGACTTCTCGGCCCTTATCGATAAGGCGCTGGAGCTGGGCGGTTGGGCCGCTGATCGGACCTTCACCGGCATCAACGGCGGCACCAGCGTCACCACCGGATTCGGCTACGATACCGTGATGAGCGTCGCTCCCGCCGTCATCGATGCGGTCAACTCCGGCGACATCAAGCGCTTTATCCTACTGGCGGGCTGCGACGGCATGCGCAAGGAGCGCAGCTACTACACCGACTTCGCCAAGATGGCGCCGTCCGACTCCGTTATCCTGACCCTTGCCTGCGGCAAGTACCGCTTCAACGATCTGGACCTCGGCAGCATCGACGGCATTCCGCGCTTGCTGGACATCGGTCAGTGCAACGACGCCTACGGTGCGATTAAGATCGCGCTCGCGCTGGCGGATGCCTTCGGCTGCGGCGTGAACGATCTGCCGCTTTCCATGGTGCTCTCCTGGTACGAGCAGAAGGCGGTGTGCATCTTGCTCACGCTGCTGCACTTGGGCATCAAGGGCATCTACTTGGGTCCCACGCTTCCGGCGTTCGTGAGCCCCGGCGTGCTGCAGGTGCTGGTGGACAACTACGGCATTCGTCCCATATCCACTCCCGAAGCCGACCTTGCCCAAATCATGGGCTAGCCGATCGGTTTTCCCCTTTAGACGAGATCCGTCTGTTGGCGGGACCGCGGCCTTCGTTGCTGCCTTTGCTTCCGTCGGCAGGATCGCCTTCGTCGTCTACGCGGCGGCCCAGCTGCTTGCAAGCTGGGCTGCCGTCGTGGCATAACCGGTATCAGGGCGCAGCATGGTAAGGAGGAGAAGATGCGCAGGAGCGATAGAGAGGTAACCGATTCGAGCGAACTGCTCGAGATCATGAGGCGGTGCGACGTTTGCCGGCTTGCTTTAAACGACGATGACGGGTTTCCGTATGTCGTTGCGTTGAACTTCGGCATATGCGAACGCGAGGGGAAGATCGGGCTCGTGTTTCACAGCGCGTTGTCGGGCCATAAGATCGACCTGATGAAAAGCGACTCCCGTGCAGCCTTCGAGATGGATTGCGACCACGAGCTTCAGTACTTCGAAGACAAAGGCTATTGCACTATGTCCTATGCCAGCGTGACGGGAAAAGGCCGCATCCGCATGCTGGCGGGGGACGAAAAGGTCGCGGCGTTGCGGCAGCTCATGGACCAGTACCATCCTGACGAGCACGCATATTTCAGCCCTGCGGCAATCGACAGGACGGCGGTTTACCGCCTTGAGATAGATTCGATGACAGGGAAAAGGAAGCTGCCTAAATAGCAGCAAGCTTGTTCAGTGGCGATATGAGCGCTTTCAGGAAAAGCTGCTTTCCAGATTTCCCGACAGTCGAATCAAAGTGCAGAAATCCCAGATTTCGTTCTACAATCGCCACCTCTATGTCTGTGTGTCCTTCTTGAAGGTGAAGAAGAAGGCGGAGCTGCCGGATGACTATTTCGTGCTTACGCCTGGTCATCTTGCTTACGAAGCCCGCTTGGGTTCCACCGTCATCGTCTCTTGCGGGTAGGCCGGGGCATGCAGGCGAGGCGGCTCGATGGTGGCGACGAATACGCCGGCCATGATGAGCGCTGCACCAAGGAAGGCGGTGGGGGTCAAGACCTCGCCGACAAGGAAAAACGAGAACACCGCAGAGCAGACCGGCTCGAGCGAGAAGGCGAACCCGGTGGTCTCGGCGGGAACATGCGGCTGCACGTAGGCCTGGGTGATGAAGCCGTAAGCCGAGCAGATGAGCGCGAGGGCGATGATGACCGTGAACTCGGTCGGGGTGCTGGGAAGCGTGAAGCCGCCGAGCGCGACAGCGCCGATGCCCGAGAACAGGCCGGCGAAGGCCAGCTGCCAAACGCCCAAAGCCAGCGGGTCGACCTGTTCGACGAAGCGCTTGCTGATGATGATGTGGGCGGCGTAGACGAACGCCGAAAGCAACATGACGAGCGCGCCGGGGTTGAGGCTGGTGAAGTCGGCGCCCGAGAGCAGCAGCATGCCGCCGGTTACGACGGCGGTGCCGATGAGCACCTTGCGCTCGGGGGCGCGACGCAGCAGCAAAGCGTTGGCGAACGGCACGATCACGACCGTCAGGCTCTGCAAAAAGCCGGCGGTGGAAGCCGAAGTGAGGCTTGAGCCCAGGCACATGCAGGTGAGCTCGACCGCCATGATGGCGCCGATGACGGCGGCGCGGACGATGAGGTCGCGGTTGATGCGGAAGGTGCACTTGCGGAAAAGCAGCACGCAGACGATGAATGCGATGGTGCAGCGCAGCGCGACGATGCTCGTGGCGTTCATGCCGTCCATGCCGATTTTCATCAAGGGGTATGAGAAGCCCCATGCGACGGGAACGGAAAACGAGAGCGCGATTGCCTTTTTGCGATCCATGGGACTCCTTTTGTTTCGGAATTGTTTCACGAAAAGGATTGTGCGCTGCTAAAACGATGTAGTAAAGCGAATGTATCTTCAGTATGATTAAGCAATGCTAATAGAAGATATGCAGGCTGGGGCAAAACGTTTCACGGCCCCTTTTGCTACGGAGGCGTTATGGCATCACGGTATCAGGTCGTCTGCGCGGTGGTCGATCGCGGGAGCCTTAAGGCGGCGGCCGACGAGCTGGGTTACACGCAAAGCGCGGTCAGTCAGGCGGTCAAGGCGCTCGAGCGCGAGCTGGGCACCACGATCTTGGAGCGGGGCAAGCAAGGCGTTTCGCTCACGCGCGACGGGGAACAGTATCTGCCCTACCTGCGCCAGATCGTGACGGCAGAGGCCGAGCTTGAAGGGAAGCGCCAAGAGCTGCTGGGCCTGTCTTCGACCGACATCCGCATAGCAACCTTCACCAACGTGAGCCGCACCGTGCTGCCGCGCGTGATCCGCGGATTCAGCGCTTTGCATCCTGGCGTGCACTTTACCCTCAAGCAGGGCGATTACACGCGCAATGCCCAGTGGGTGCACGACGGCGTTGTCGATTTTTGCTTTACCGCGCGGGGCTTCACGGCAGGTCTGGACATGCATATGGTCTATCACGACGAGATGGTGGCGCTGGTGTCCTCTGAGCATCCGCTGGCCGCTAAAGAGCAGGTGACGCTTGAAGATCTGGCGGCCGAACCTTTCCTTTTGCTTGACGAGGGCGAGCAGAGCCTGGTGCTCGATGCGTTTGCCGCTCATGAGCTGCAGCCGCTGGTGACGGGCGAGGTGACCGACGACTACACCATCATGGCGATGGTGGAGGAGGGCCTGGGCGTCAGCATGCTCTATCGCCGCACCGTGGAGGGCGTGCGCGCCGACATCAAGGTGCTTCCGATTGCGGCGGCGCCATCGCGCGACGTGGTGGCGGCATGGCGAAGCTGGGAAACCATGCCCATCGCCACCAGGAAGTTCATCGATTACATGAGTGCGCATATCGAGGCTTAGCTGCTTGCGGTATCGCAAATGGGATTGCCGGCGGTTTATGGGATGCCGCCTTACGGCAAACCGTCCTCGCGCTGTGTCGAGTTTTATCGCAGCGAATACAATGGAGCGATTAACGTCAATCGAAAGCAGTCGATGGGAGATGGATATGCAATTGACAACGGAACGGCTGATACTGCGCCCATGGGTCGAAACGGACGCAGAGGATCTGTACAGATATGCGAAGGACGACAGGGTAGGGCCGATTGCCGGCTGGCCGCCTCACTCGAGCGTTGACGACAGCGCGGAAATCATCCGCACCGTGTTCTCCGCGCCGGAGACGTACGCTGTTTGCCTGAAAGAAGACAACAGGGCCATCGGAAGCATAGGGTTGATGATCGGCGCGCTATCCGACAAGGAGATCCCGGACACCGAGGGGGAGATCGGCTACTGGATCGGCGTCCCGTTCTGGGGCAAGGGGCTGATACCGGAGGCGGCTCGAGAGCTCGTTCGCCATGGTTTCGAGGACTTGAAGCTGGACAAAATCTGGTGCGGGCACTTCGACGGGAACGAGAAGTCGAAACGCGTTCAGGAAAAATGCGGCTTCACCTGGCACCACACCCGCAAGGACGTCTACTGTGAGTTGTTGGGCGATATCCGCACAGAGCAGATAACTTGCCTTACAAGAGGTGATTGGCTGAGCCGGTCTAAAGCTCGATAAGCAGCACGGCTCTTCAACGGATGCTCTTGTATCAGGGCGAAAGAGATCGAAGGTCTTCGGGGTAGCGACAGGAGCCAGCTAGGCGCCCGTGTGAACAGTGTGAACAGGGGACGTAGCACTGTTCATGTGTGAACGCACATAAATCGGCTTCAATCTTTTCATGCTTGCATTGAAGCGGTGCGTCTTGCTTTTCGCTTCTCGGGAAGGGTTGCGCGTCTAATGGCGAGGCGTTAGACGCGCGCTGTTGAGTCTAGGCTCGCTGGCGGGCGAGCTTGTCGGCAGGATTCTGCTCGCCACGTGCCTTTATGGTTTACTCTGAATGCGATAGCGGACAACGAATCGGAAGCTGTGGAGGTGACCGCAATGGATGTAACGATGCAAGACGCCCTGCTGTTCTTCGAACGGCATCAAGCTGTCTATCCCCTGTATGAACGTTTTCACGACGAGTTGCTTTCCAGATTCCCCGAAAGCCGAATCAAAGTGCAGAAATCCCAAATCTCATACTACAATCGACGCCTCTATGCCTGCGTGTCCTTCTTGAAGGTGAAGAAGAAGGCGGAGTTGCCGGATGACTATTTCGTGCTCACGCTGGGGCTGGCCGCTCCGCTGGACTCCGATCGCGTTGCGGCAAAGACTGAGCCGTATCCGGGGCGATGGACAACGCATATCGTCATCAGCGGCGCATCCGATTTGGACGAAGAGCTATTCGGCTGGATTGAGCAGGCGTACGATTTCGCCCAATCAAAATGATGCCGTTGCAACCGACGAGGAAATCAAAGCCTTTACCTCCAGGTTTGACCGCATCCTGGTGCATTTCGATATCGATGTGCTCGATGAGCACCTCTTTCATTCGACGTAATCGGAAAGCCCCGGCCTGAATCTATTCACAGGCTGGGGCTTGATGGTTAAAAGTGCGTTTTAGAGGGGGTAACTGATTGCATTAGGAGTTGGGTGGCAAACAGCGGGAAAAGGCTGTCGTGCGCACCTGATGTCAACCTCTCCCAAACGCTTCAAGGGCAGCGCGCAGGTAATGAAACAAGCCGCCGATCAGCGCCGCAACGGAGGCATAGCTCATCAGCGAAAGGGCGATCGACGCGCCGTGGTCGGCGAATGCGAACTGTACCCGGCCAAGCAGGTAGGCTGCGAAGTTAAGCTGGACGAAAGAATACGCGCCGAAGCAGGCGACCATTGCGGATAAGGCACGGGCTGCCCAGATGGCGGCGCGAGTCGCACCTGGCCTGCTGCTTGCTCTCCCGATGCGCATGAACCGACGGAGATCTTTGAACTGCAGCCCGACGTGGGCGAACGCGAACGCAAACCCCCAGTACGAGCACAGCATGTGGATACGACGCGCGACGGTGGCCCCTGGCAAAGCCGGCAGGAACCCGAAGGCGAGCTTCGAGAGAACAAGAGCGCTCGCTATTTGCGCGGCAACGCATGCGATCAGGCATGCGATAGCCATGAGACGAAGCATGCGAACCGCATTGCGGCGGCCGCGAACGAGGGCCTTGAAACGGCGCCGGTTCAAGATGACATGAGCGATGGCGGCCGCGAACAGGGCCACTCCCAAATACTCGTGCGAGGCCTCCTGCACGAGGGCTGTAGCCATCACCGCGACGAGCAGCCCCGCGAGCACGGCATCCACTGCAATGGCGATCGGGCTGCGGTTCTTCACAGGAATCGGCCTTTCCTAGTACGAAGCATAACGCTGGTTGCGATCGAGGGCATCGATGGCGGCCATCTCGTCGGCGGTCAGGCTGAACCCGAACACGTCGGCGTCCTCGCGGATATGGTCGGGGTTTGACGAGCCGGGGATGCAGACGTTGCCCGACTGCAGGTGCCAGCGGATGACCGCCTGCGCAGGCGAGACACCGTGGTTGCCGGCGACCTCGGCGACGACGGGATCGGCGAACAGGGTGCGGCAATCGGCCTTGCCGCACAGCGGGAACCACGACTCGAGCACCGTGCCGGCTCCGGCGATGGCCTCCTTGACGCTGCGCTCCTGGAAGTAGGGCTGGGTCTCGTTCTGCAGCACGGCCGGCGGGATGGACGCCATGTCCAGCATGCGCGCAAACCCGCTCTCGTAGAAGTTCGATATGCCGATGCAGCGGATCTTGCCGGCGGCCACGGCGTCCTCCATCGCGCGGTAGGCGTCCTCGTCGTTGGCGTCCTCGTGGTGCAGCAGCATGAGGTCGACGTAGTCCTGCCCCAAGTATTAATGCCAATATAAATTGCACCATCCACACCAACGCATGATGCCGACGGCACCAATGCAGTTGCGCCAACCGCACCAACGTACTTTCGCCGATCGCACCAACGTGGATATGCTCTTTCCGCCCAGCAAAACAGGCAGGAAGGAGCGAGATTGGAAGAAAGGAACATCATGGGCGAGCTGAACATGTACAGGCAGCTCGGGCTGAAGCCGAACTTCAGCGAGATCGGCAAGCGCTACGGCCTCGACAGGCACACCGTCGCCCGATATTGGAACGAGGGCGGCGACGTCGACGACGGCAGGTGCAACCGGCCGAGCGGCTTCGACGCCCACAGCGCGCTGATCGCCGAGAAGGCCGCCATGCCGGGCGCCACCAAGAAGGCCGTGCACGAATACCTCCTGCACCGGTGCGGGGGGCGGCGGATGCCCGGGTACAACGCCTTCACGCACTATTGCCGAAGGCACGACATCGCCTTCGACGGCGGCGGGCGGCCCGAGCCCCATCCCAGATACGAGA
>ERZ1034928.140-NODE-140-length-43557-cov-5.988874_pt1 | contig 43557 bp, 36 predicted proteins | sample MGYA00520627_ERZ1034928 | MGnify/ENA primary metagenome ERZ1034928 (study PRJEB33766, sample SAMN09781755) | gut metagenome | biome: gut microbiome | host: Homo sapiens | place: Madagascar | study: EMG produced TPA metagenomics assembly of the PRJNA485056 data set...
GTATGTGTCGTAGGCGCGGCCGATGCGCGGGAGCGTCCAGCCGTCCGCCAGCGCGCGGGCATAAGCCTCGGCGACGTCGGCGAAGACCTCCGCCTTGCCGATGGACATGCGCATGAGGGCAAGCACCTCGGCGTTGGGGACCGGGACCTCCGTCTCGAGCCCAAGGCCGGCCTCCGATGCGACCTTCACGACCGTGACCGAGTCGCCCGCGGCCTTCGACACCGCCGAGTTTTCGGCAGACGGCAGCGCGCCCGCGCGCCCTCTCCCACTAACATCAATAACAACATCCTTGTTAGTGTCGCAAAAATTGGTACACGGTGAAATCGTTTCCCCAGTTGGGCCCGTGTACCAATTTTTGGTACACGGTGAATCTAGTTGCAAACTAACGTTAGTTTGGTCGCCCGTGTACCAATTTTTGGTACACGGTGAATCCTGCGGGTTGTTGATAACTTCGTTTTCGACCCCCTCCCCCGGCAAGTTTTCAACAGCGCCCGCCCCAGTCGATTTCGAGTTATCGACAGGCACGAAACGGCGCTCCTCGGGGATCTCGGCATTGACCACGTAGCGGTTCGAGAGATAGCGCCCTTGGCCCTGCGCGCGACCCTGGTGCACGCTGATGTAGCCGCACTCGACCAGGGTTCGGCGGTGGCGGTAGTAGGTGTTGCGCGACATCGCGAGGTGGGTGCAGATCGTGTCCACGGACGGGAACAGCGAATGGGTGCCCGCGCCGGCATGGGCGCAGAAGTAGGCGTAGACGCCCTTGGCCGACGACGACAGGCGGGTGTCCTCGGTCGCCTTGGCCGAGACGATGCCGAAGCCGCGCTCCATGAGGTCGCCGCCGAAGACGACGACCGCGCCGTCGCGGTCCAGGATCTCGAACGTCTCGTCGAGCACGTCGCGGGTGCGGCCGGCGGGCTGTGCCGCCATGCCGCGCTCCTTTGCGCTACTCACGGCACTGCACCCCCTCCCGCACGACCTCGGCGGGGATCGGGACCATGCAGAGCTCCCCGTCCCGGTCCTCGCCGTAGGGCGTCACGATGTCGACGATGTAGCCGCCGCGCTCGAGCGCGGCCAGCGCCTCGTCGTAGTCGCGGCGCGGCAGGCCGGCCTCGGCCGCCGCGATGTCGCGCGCCGGGCACTCGATCGCCACCGACATGGGATCGCGCGCCACGATGCAGCAGAAGACCGACTTCTGCTCGAGCGTGAGGTCGCCGTCGTCGAAGATCGGGCGGATACGCCGCGCCCAGAACCTATCGCCGACCGTCATCCTCGCCGTGCCGGCCTGATTCCCGGCGGAATCTTTCCTTCCCATATGCCATCCCTCCATGGTCATCCACCGCGGGCCCGCGCCCGCATTCTGTGTCTGTATCTACCCAAATGTGCAGATGCGTAATCGCACAAATGCGCAAAAACGAAAATGTGCGGTTGCGTATATGCGCATATGCGTACATGCGTATGTATGCTGATGTGTGGGATGAAAAAGGCACAGGCCGTTTGGACCCGTGCCTGAATCAGCGCGCGTCGACCTTGAGGAAAGTCGATACCTTGATCTCGCTCTGCCCGCCGGCCTCGGCCCTCCTCGGACGGCCGTCGAGAAACGATGCCGCCCTCGCCTCGGCCAGCTCTCCCTCGAGCACCACGGCGACGCCGGGGGCGAGGGAGGCCGCCACGGCCATCGCCACCGGGCCGAACGCGACGCAGTGGAACCTATGCTCCACGCGGCGCGAGCCCGCCGCCTTCTCCTGGGACAGGCAGAAGCGCGCGTGCGCGGGCCCCCTGTCCGGCTCCGTGAACTCCACGGGCCCGAACACGAGCCCCGACACCACGATCCTGTTGACCGTTTCCAAACCCCGACTCCTTCCTTCCCAAGCCATCCGTCTCGGAGGTTAAGCCGCCGGCTGCGGCGGCCTGGGGCTCTTTATGCCCACTGAGGGGGAGTTTCAACGCGCGGGTTGCGCGATTTGCGGCAAACGAAGGCGCTTTTCTCCATAAACGGTCCATATGGAGAGAAAAACACAACTCGATCGGGGGCATTTCCGCGGTTCGCCCATGGGATTGGTAGGCATCGATTCGAAATTGGAGCCATGGGTACGGGAGGTTTCCACGACCTAAAAATGAAAAAGCCCCCTGAACAGGGGGTTTGAAAATAGGAGGGGGCGATAATTGCAGCCATCAAACAGCACCGCACTCTTACGTTGCTTTGCCATCACGCATCCCTCCTTTCGCGTATTACAAACATTACAGGTTCACTAAAAGCCAGCGAGGGGCGCTCTCATGCCCCGAATTCGGCTGAAGCAAGCGGGCATTGGCCTTTGAGCCATGCCCGTGCAGCTGAAGCCGAAAGCGAAGTGCGAGAGCGCCCCGCAACGTCGAGCGGTCCGGCTGCTGCTAGGCAGTGTGGATGTTCTGGCGCAGCCACTCGTACATGACCGCCGTGGCGGCTTGGGCCACGTTCAGGCTGGCCACTTCGCCTTCCAGCGGCAGCTTTGCGTACATGTCGCAATGCTCGAGCACCAGGCGGGACACGCCGTCGTGCTCGTTGCCCAGGACGATGGCGATCTTGCCCTTCAGGTTCGCATTCCACACAAGGTCGTCGGTATGCTCGGTTGCGGCGCACACCCAGAAGCCTTCCTCCTGCAAGCGATGAATGCTCTGCACGATGTTGGATACCTGCGCCACGGGCACGTGCGTGATGGCGCCCGCGGAGCTCTTGTACGTGGAGGCCTCAACGCGCGCGCTGCGCTTGTTGGGGATGATCAGGCCCGATGCACCCACGGCCTCGCAAGAGCGGCTGATGGCGCCCAGGTTGCCCGCGTCGGTGAGGTGGTCGCACAAGACCACGAGCGCGCGGCCGTCGTGCTCTTCAGCGTAGCTGTTGGCGGCGTCAACCACCTGGCCGATGCCCGCGTAGTTAAACGGCGCGGCCTCGGCCATAACGCCCTGATGGCTGCCACGAGCGGACTTCTGGTCAAGCTCGTCGCGCGGCACCTGGATGACCTTCACACCGTTGCGCTTGGCCTTGCGCATGATGTCCTCGATCATAGGATCGCGCTTCATGTAGTCGCCCATAAGGATACGGCGCATGGGCACGCCGGTACGGAACGCCTCGATGACGGGGCGCTTGCCTTCGATGTAATCAGCCATGTGATGGGGCCTTTCGGTTCTGCAAGATAACGTAGGTCGATTGCGCTATTGTACCAGCCGCCGCGCACGTGGGCCTTCCGCAGCGCCAATCGCCGCAAGACCCCCATGCACCGAATCCCAACCGTCGACATGTAAATCGAAAGCCAGGCTGCCAAGGGAGCCTCACTCGGTTCAGGAGTCGTTTTCGGGATGGGCTAGCGCATGTTGGCGGGCCAATCGCTGTTCGCGGAATCGCTACCCCCCGATGCGCCCCTGCACGCTTCGTCATCACGGCTCGCGCCGCGGGCGATGCGCGCGCCGGCGTGGCGCTGATGCCGCTCGGAATCGCCACCGTGCAGGAAAACCCCCGACAACACATCGCCCGCACGATGCAGCCCGCGAGCGATGCGCGGCGTCAGGTCAGCCTCGGAGGTGGTGCGCCAATCGAAGTACACGCTCCAGTATCGCAGCGCCACCACGGCGAACACGCACGCGATGCCCGCAAGCGCCAAGGGGCACCCAAAGCGCGCCAGCACCACGTACACCGCCGCGCCACCAAGCCCCGCAACGGCGTAATAGTTGCTGCGCTGGAACACGCCGGGCACTTCGCCGACGCAGATGTCGCGGATAGCACCGCCGCCGACCGCAGTGATGCCGCCCATGATGACCGACAACACCATGCCCTGCTCGAAGGCCACCGCCTTCGAGGCGCCCGCCAACGCGAACAGGCCCACCGACAACGCATCGGCTAGAAATACCGTTGCCTCAAGGTGCTTGAAAACGCCGCGGAAGTAGAACACGAACGCGCAGATGAGGATGCAGGTGACGATAAGGTCGGGATGCGAGGTGAAGTATACGCCCGTACCCTGCATGAGCGTGTCGCGCAGCACGCCGCCGCCGTAGCCCGTGATCAGGCCGCACACCACCGTGCCGATGATGTCGAGCTTGCGGTCGCACGCGAACAGCGCGCCGGTGAGCACGCCGGCGATAACGCTGAAATAGTCGATGCTCCACGGCACCGTGAGCACCGGCGTGTCAGCGAAGATCCCCTGCAGCCAAGCTTCCATGTGAACCCCTTTTCAGCTGCTGAACGTGAAAGCGGGCGCGCCAGAGGGGCGCGCCCGCTTCGCTTTCTAGCGACTATGAAACCATATCGGAAGGCAAATTACCAGGGACGACATGCTACAACGAGCTTGCTGCCGAACCTATTCCTCCCCTGTGCCCTTGACGTCAACGCTGCCCGCAAGGACGGCGCGATAGTCGGCCAGGTTCTTCTGTAAAAGCTGGGGAATATCCAGCTCGTAAGGGCAGCGAGCGGTGCAGGCGTAGCACTCGGTGCAGTCCTCAATGGCGTTCATGCGCTGCTGCCACTCTTCGCCAAGCCACCCCTTCGACGGCGCGCGGCGGATCATGAGCGACATGCGAGCGCACTGGTTGATGACGATCTCCTGCGGGCACGGCATGCAGTAGCCGCAACCGCGGCAAAAATCGCCGGCAAGCTCGGCGCGCTCGGAGGCGATGAACGCGCGCGTTCCCTCGTCAAGCTGCGGCGTGTCGGCCATGAACGCAAGCCATTCGTCAAGCTCCTGTTCACGCTGAACGCCCCAGATGGGCAGAACGCCCGGGAACTGGGTCATGAACGCCATGCAGGCGCGGGCGTTGGTGAGCAGGCCGCCGGCCAGGCCTTTCATGGCGATAAAGCCGACATTGCGCTGCTCGCACAGGGCGACCAGCTCAAGCTCGCGGTCGGAGGCAAGGTAGCTGAGCGGGTACTGCAGCGTTTCGTACAGGCCGCTTTCCACACATTCGAAGGCCACCTCGAGCTTATGCGCCGTCACGCCGATATGGGCGATTTTTCCCTGCTCCTTGGCCTTGAGCATACACTCATACATGCCGGTGCCATCGCCTGGCTTGTAGCACTGGTCGACGCAATGGAACTGGTACAGGTCGACATGGTCGGTGCGCAAAAGGCGCAGCGACGTTTCCAGATCTTCCCAAAACGCCTCGGGCGTGCGGGCCTGGGTTTTAGTGGCGATGGCGACCTTGTCGCGCATGCCCTCAAACGCAAGGCCGACGCGCTCCTCGCTGTTGGAGTACGCGCGCGCCGTGTCGAAGAACGTCATGCCGCCCTCATAGGCACGGCGAAGCAACGCAACGGCGTCCTGTTCGGAAACGCGCTGAATCGGCAGTGCCCCGAACGCATTCTGCGGCGTGACGATACCGGTAGATCCTAACGTAATAGTGCGCACAAGCGTTCCTCTCTCAACTCGTAAGCATACCGTGAACAGGGGACTGAGGGGGTGACCGACATTTCCCCAAAAGGCTAACGCGAACACCCCCTCAGTCCCCTGTTCACCGCCCCCCGTTCGTGCAGCTCGCACTTCCCTATCGAAAAAAGGCCCGCCCTCCGTTGGGAGGGCAGGCCGAAAAACCTGTGGACTATTCTATTCCTTCGTCGGCTATTCCGTTCGCAACATATGCCCGAATTTATACACCGCTTCGGAAAACGCCTCGTAGTGTTCGACGCAGTGGGCATCGCTAGCGATGTAGGTGTACAAACCGGCTTCGAACAAACGCTGGGCAGGTTTGCGCTCCTTGCCCATACGCCCGCCGCGGATGAAGTCGGACGATGCCTGCAACACGCACCCACAGCTGACCAGGCGCTCCGCAATGGAGGTATCCTCCTGGATGGCCTTGTAGCGCTCGGGATGGGCGATGATCACGTCGAGTCCCATGCCCTGCAGCTCGTAAATCTCACGTTCGTATTCCTCGAAATCGCGTTTGGTGGCGTGCGTGGAAAGCTCGAGCAGCAGCGTCTTGGAATCCTGAAAGCACAGGTAGGGCGCCCAGTCCATTCCCAGCTCGCGCAGCTTGCGGATGTTCACCTCGAAGCCCATGCGCATGGGGATGGGAGAACGCGGGGCCAGCTGGTTGAACGCATCCCACATGGCATCGAAATCGAAGTACGGGTCGCGGCAATGCGGCGTGCATACGATCTCGGTGATGCCGGCCTTGTACGCGGCATGGATCATGCGCACGCTCTCGCCGAGGCAGCTTGCCCCGTCGTCAACGCCGGGAAGGATATGGCAATGCAGGTCAAGCACGTCGACTACCCTCTGCGAGCACCGTTGTTCTGGCGTCCGTAGTTAGCGGGATTCGTAGCACCGCCGTGCTTACCGCCACCGCGCGGGACGTTGGGGCCGAGGTTGCGCGTATCGACCTTCACCGCGGAAGAGGCGCCCTTCTCGCGCTTGCCCTGCTGGTTGTAGTAAGCGTAGTAGTACTCGGATTTCTCGACGTTGCAGTAGTTCATGACGACGCCCACCACGTTGCCGCCGGCCTTCTTCAGCTGGTCGTAGGCCTGCAGCACGGCCTGGCGCTTCGTGAAGTTCTCGCGCACCACCAGCACGGCGGCGTCGACGATGGTGGAGACCACGGCGGCATCGACGAACATGCCGACGGGCGGCGTATCGAAGATGACGTAATCGAACATCTGCTCAAGCTTATGGGCCAGCGCGGCGAAGCGCTTGGAGGCGAGGATGTCGGCGGGATTAGGGATGTGCGGCTCAGCATCGAGCAGGAACATGTTCTCGGTGTTGGTAGCGACGATGGCCTGCTGGATGGGCATGGTATCGGAAAGCACCGAATACAGACCGCCCGTGGAGCGCACGCCGAGCATGCCGGCCAGCGTGCGGTTGCGCATGTCGCACTCGACCAGGCACACGCGCATGCCCGATGACGCGATGGCGCGGGCGACGTTGCACGTGACTGTGGACTTGCCTTCGTTGGGGATGGAGCTGGTGAACACCAGAGAACGGATGGGGTTATCGACGCTCATGAAGCGGATGTTGGCCATCAGGGTCTTCGCGGCGTTCTGCATCTCCATATCGTCGCCGCCTTTAGGTTTGCGAGCCATAGCTTATTTACCTCCCTTGAGAGCAGGCATGCGGCCGATGACGGGCAGGCCCAGCAGATCTTCGATCTCGTCGGCGTTGCGCACCTTCGTGTTGAGCATATCGGACACCACGACGATGGCGATGGCGACGAACAAGCCGGCGAGCAGCGCGACGGCGATGTACATGGGACGATTGGGGCCGGAGGGTGCCGTAGGGGCCGTGGCCTGATCGATGACGTTGACCGACTGGACGTCCATGACCTGCTGCGCGACCTTGGAGACGTTGCTGGCCATGTCGTTGGCGATGGTGGCGGCGATATCCGGGTCGGTGCCGGTGACGGACAGCGTGATGACGCGAGAAGTAGTTTCGCTGGTGACCTTGGTGGAGTACCCCTTCAGAGACTCAAGATGCAGGTCCTTTGCGGTGTCGGCCTCGATGCGGTCGCTCTTGAGCAGCGTGGACACGTCGTTGGCCATCATCTGGCTGGCGTTGAGGTTGGAGTAGTTCGCAGCATTGTCGGAGTTCGCCGAAGACTGCTTCGCAAGCACGTACATGCTGGTGGAAGCGGTATACGTGTTGGGCAGCGCGACGAAGCAGACCACGGCGGTCGCAAGCGCGCACACGATAGGCAGGACGATCATGAGCTTCAGATGCTTGCGCATAAGCTGAAGCAGCTCGAGCAATGTCATGAATAAACCTCTCAGGTCTCGGGGCAATAGCCTTATTATTATACCCCTCAATGGAGGGGCGGGTACAAAGATGCTCCAGTTTAGCAGAAAAGGCCGAAAGCCGTGGAGATTCGTGCACAATCGCGGTCTTTTCGGGCTCAAGCGCTTCCCTTTTGTGAAAACACCATCATAATAAGCGGGTTGCTTCTCACGAAATTCTTTCTAATCTTCTTTTCGCGCGCTCTTCCACGCACCGCGCAAGGCATATAGAAAGCGGCTCGCGTCAAGCGCAAGCACGCCGCCTGGGGCGGGTGCGATGAATTGGTACATAGGTTGCAAGCGCTTGACTGAAACCGATGCCGCCCGTTTCCGGACGCCTTGGTTTGCTGTGCGCTGCTTCCGCGAAGAGAAACGGATCATACATGACCGCATTTGCAGAACTGGGCCTGTCTGAGGCCGCCCTCGCCGCCGTCGAGCGCATGGGCTACGACTCCCCCACGCCCGTTCAGGAGCAATCCATCCCCTACATCCTGGAAGGCCGCGACGTCATCGCCGCCGCCTCCACCGGCACCGGCAAGACCGCAGCGTTCCTGCTGCCGACGCTCTCCACGCTCGAGCGCATGAAGGGCCGCGGCCGCGCCCCGCGCGTGTGCGTCGTCAGCCCCACGCGCGAGCTGGCTCAGCAGATCAGCCGCACGTGCATGCAAATCTCCCGCAAAACCGGCCACTTCGTGACCACCGTGTACGGCGGCACCCCCTACGGCCCGCAGATCCGCGAGCTGCGCGGCGGCACCGACGTGCTCATCGCCACTCCCGGCCGCCTGAACGACCTGATGGACCGCGGCGTGGTCGACCTGTCCGAGACCAAGGTGCTCGTGCTCGACGAGGCCGACCGCATGCTTGACATGGGCTTCCTGCCCGACGTCACCAAGATCGTGGAGCACACGCCGGCCGAGCGTCAGACGCTGCTGTTCTCCGCGACCATCGACAGCTCCATCCAGAAGAACCTGGGCAACCTGCTGAAGGACCCGGCCATCGTCGAGATCGCCCGCAACGGCGAGACCGCTGCCACCGTGGCCCAGTACATCATGCCCATCGCCAACCGCAAGAAGCAGGAGCTTCTGGAAGCGGTGCTCAACGACAAGGGCCACGAGCGCGTCATCGTGTTCGCCCGCACCAAGAACCGCACCGAGGAGTGCGCCGAAGCGCTTGAAGCCTCCGGTTTCCACGCCGAGTCCATCCACTCCGACAAGACCCAGGGCCGCCGCCGTCGCGCCCTGGAGAACTTCCGCCGCGGCAAGACCGACATCCTGGTGGCCACCGACGTGCTGGCACGCGGCATCGACGTGCCCGAGGTGAACTACGTCATCAACTTCGACCTGCCCGACATGGCCGAGGACTACGTGCACCGCATCGGCCGCACGGGCCGCGCCGGCGAAGAGGGCTTCGCCATCTCCTTCGTCACGCGCGAGACCATGAAGACGCTCAAGGAGATCGAGAAGCTCATCGGCAAGGACATCCCCTTCACCACCATCGAGGGCTACGAGACCGACCCGTCCGTGCTGGAGAAGCCCAAGCGCGGCGAGCGCAAGGGCGGCACGCGCCGCGGCGGCAACAAGCCGGCGGGCGCCCGCCGCACCGGCGAGAAGCACGCCGAGCGCGCTGAGCGCGAGGGCCGCAGGCCCAACGCCGGCGAGGGCCGTCCCCGTCGCGAGGACGATACGCTGGTCACCCGCGGCGAGCGCGGCGGCCGCGGCGGCAAGGGCCGCTTCGACCGCAAGGACCGCAACGACCGTGGCGGCCGCTTCGACCGCAACAACCGCAACGATCGCGGCGGCAACAAGGGCGGCTATCGCGGCAAGGGCGGCGCCGGCCGCAACGGCGAGTGGCTCTCCGACGAGGAGTTCCGCTCCCGCCGCAACGCCAAGAACGCGCAGTCCCGCCTGCACAAGAAGGAGCGCAAGGCCCAGAACGGCGCCCCGCACAAGGCCAACAACAAGAAGCGCGGCGGCGAGGGCGGTTACGACTACAGCCGCTTCTCCAAGTAGCACCGCGCCAGCTGTGCGATAAGAACGAAACGGTCGCTGAGCTGCCTCAAGCCATAAGCGTCGACGACGTTCTCCAACGCGAAACCAACGCCCCGGAACCGCTCCGGGGCGTTTCTCGTTCTGCGACTTGCAAGCGTGCGGAAAACGAAATCGACGAGTCGGGCAAGCGCCGGCCAATCAGTCTTAAGCCCGCCCCGCCCACGACGAACGAACCGGGTAAGCACCGGCTAGCACTCCCAAGAAACATGCATCGCCGCCGAAGGGCGAGCCTTGCCCGCCCGCGCCGCCTGCCAGGCTGCCAGGCAACCCATCGCCGCCCAGGTTCGAAAGTTCGCCAACGCGCACAAAGCTCTCCAAAACAGCGCGTTCATCTCGTATGATATGAAACGACGCTCCATCATGAAGACGAACGCCAAGGAGAAGCTATGGCAACGCCCGACAAGCCCTCGCAAAGCTCATCGAACGGTTCCAAGAACAGCAGCGGCGATAATACCGTGGCGTTCATCGTCATCGCCGCGATCGTCGTCCTTGCGGTGCAATACTTCCTCACGGGAACGAACTTCGCCTTAGATATCTGGGAGGAATTCACCGCCCCCGAGCTTTCCAAAGCTGAAATCGCCGAGTTCGAGGAGACCCTCGATCAAATCGACCAGAACGCCGCGACATACGCGTCGGGTGGATTTCAAACCGAAGAAGACGTCAAAAACGCCATAGCAGCGCAAAAGTCCTACGCGAAGGAGCTTGAGGCGCAGGGGGTCGTATCCTCTTACACCGCCGACGACAGCAGCGTGTACTTCAAGTTCGAGAACGGACTGTCGTATCTCTACATAGCCGCGCCCGAGGGGACCGACGCCTTGAGCACCGATTCCGAAGCCACCGTCTGCTCGGTGGAGACCACGGGGCGAACCGATTCGCTTGCGGCGATCAGCACCGTCACCAGCGCGTTTTCCGCAACTTCCTCGAAATGGTCCGCCTCCACGGCGAAAACCCCGAGCAACATCACGCTGGCCGGGCTCAAAGAGCTCGGCGGCAAACAGCAACTGCTCATTTGGGCCGGCCACGGTGGGTATAACCGCAAAACCGGCAGCGTCCTTGACACCGGGATCGACACTGACCTAAACGACAAATCCCAGCTCATCGAAATCAAGAACGACCGCGCTACGATCGTCAACGTGGCCGGGGATCCCGACAGCCACCTTGCGATCACGCCCGGCTTCGTCAAGCGCTACGTGCGCGGCATGGGCGGGTCGGTCGTCTACCTGTGCGCCTGCAGCACGGGCGAGGACAGTCAGCTGGCCGACGCGTTCCTGGACAACGGCACTACGGCCGTCTTCGGCAACACCGGGTCGATCTCGCACGCCTACAACGTCGCCATGCTCCAGGGCGTGCTGACCGCGTTTTTGACCCCCGATGAGAGCGGCAACTACCCCACGCTGTCGAAAAGCCTGAACACGGCGAAGAAGAATATCGGGGACGATTCCGTCGAATACCTTGAGCGCGTGGGCGCGGACGCCAACTTCATCGAATCGCAGCGCAACGTCAAGGTGAAGCTGTTCGGCGGAACCGAGGCGGGAGACCTCAAGGTGCAGGCAGACCCGATGAGCAAGGGCAAAACCCAGGACACGCCCGCTGCGAGTAGCTCGAGTTCCGGCTCGACGAGCAGTTCGAACAGCTCGAGCACGGGCAAGGAAACCGAATCCGAGTCGAGCGAATCGAACGGCGGCAGCTCCGCCAACAGCGGCTTGCCCGCAACCGAGAGCAAGCCGAGCGAATCGACCGGCGGCAGCTCCGCCAACAGCGGGTCGAGCGCTTCCAGCAGCGGACAAACGGCACCCATGCCCGAAACCACGCTGACAAACGAGATGATCGTGGGCCTCTGGAGCCCCGATCAGAACGCCCAGGAGCCCCGCTATATCGATTTCCTCGCAAAGGGAGACCTGGTGACCTACGACTATTACTCGCTCATCGACTCGCGCGCCCTGGGCAGGCCCCAGCCTTCCGCGCCCGTGAAGTTCGAATTCTGCAGCGGCGTCGTCGACATGATGCTGAACCAGGGAAGGTGTTCCTGCCGGACGAGGGACTCGAGCGGGGTGTACATCTCCTTCTACATCGACGAGATGGCCAACGACGTCATCTACGACCAGGAGACGGGAACGGCATGGCACCGCGTAATCCCGCATGTCATCGAGAACCACTGATAAACAGGACGCACATAGCGCGCAAAAGGCCCGGGGACCTATTCCCGGGCTTTTTGCGTTCGCTAATCGTTCTCCGTCTGACACTTGGGGACGTAGCGTTATGTGTCCGAACCCCGCATGCTTTGCGAACGCTCGCATATAGCGCAAAAGCCGTCGTTGATGACGGGCCTATCGGCAGATGGCTTCCCGATAGGCCCGTCATCTGGGCTTCACGTGCAATTGTCCCCCGCCGACATTGCGCGTGATACACTTTTCCCTTGTAGATTCAGGCAAGTCAGGAGTGTTATGCAGAACAACGGAAAGCATTCGCGCCCGGACCAGGCATATGGGCAACAGGCTAACCGACCCGCCGACATGGGCCGGCAAGCACCGGCGCGCCCGCAACAGCCATACGGCCAGCAAGCATATCAGCGCCCCCCGTATCAGCAGCCGCGCTACGCCCAGCAACCTGGGCAGCAGCCGCCGCAAAACGGGTACGGCAACCCATACGGAAGGCAGGATTTCAACTTCCAGCCGCTCCCGAACAACCATGAGCACGACGGCATGATCCGCGTGAAGAAGAAGCGCCGCAAGAAGCATACCAAGCTCATTGTCTGCATCGTCGTCATCGCGTGCCTGCTGGTGGGCACGTGCGGCTACGGCGCAGCGCTGGCGCTGTCCGCTAAGGATGTGAAAGCCCAGGCAGAGACCGCGCTTTCCAACGTCAACGGCATTCAGACCGCCATCGCCGGGCAGGACTTCGCAACGGCGGCGAAGAACGCCTCCAACCTGCAATCTTCGGCCCAAGCCATGAACGAGGAGCTCTCCTCCCCCGTTTGGAACGTGGCCGCCATGCTGCCCGTCGTGGGCAGCGACGTCAAGGGCGTGCAGACCATCGCCTCCGCCCTGGCCGATGCATCCGACAACGCCATCGTGCCGCTGACCACCAGCCTGTCCACCACGCCGCCGTCGGCCTGCATCGATGCAGACGGCAAGCTGAACATCGCCGCCATCACCACGCTGCTCGGCGCCATCCAAAACGGCGCCCCGGCCATGCAGCGCTGCACCGACGAGCTGTCCTCGCTTCCCGCCTTCCATATCGAGAAGCTGCAGAAGCTGGTGGGGCCCGCCCAGGAGAAGATCACGGGCATCAACGACGTCTTCCAGCAGGCGAACACCTTCGCGCCTATCATCGGCTCCATGCTCGGCGCAAACGGCAACCGCACGTACCTGCTGGCCGCGCAGAACACCGCCGAGATCCGCGCCTCGGGCGGCTTCCCCGGCTCCATGGGCACCGTCTCCATTGACAACGGCGCCATCGAGCTGGGCGATTTCACCAAGGTCTACGACATGATGGCCGAGGAAACGCCCGCGCAGTGTGCCATCACCGACGAGGAGAACGCGCTGTTCTACCCCTGGTACACGCAGTATTCCTGGGACAACAGCTTCAACCCCGACTACCCGCGCGTCGCCGGCATCTGGGCGGCGGCCTATCAGGAGAAGACCGAGCAGTCCGTTGACGGCGTCATCTCCATCACCCCGACCATGGTCCAGGACCTGCTGGCCGCCACGGGCGATAGCTTCACGCTTTCGGACGGCACCGCCATCGACGGCACGAACGCCACGAAGGTGCTGCAGCACGACCTGTACTGGAAGTACCTGTCCAGCGGCTCGAACATGTCCGAGGGCAACGACCTGTGCGATGCCCTGTTCGCCGAGGCCGCGGAATACGCGTTCGATTCGGCATTGGAGAACATGAACGCGTCCTCTCTCATGAAACTGGTCTCCACCATGATGGGCGGCCTCGAAGATCGCCGCGTCATGATCTGGCTGGCCGACGCCACCGAGCAGAGCTACATCGAGGACATGGGCTATTCGGGTTCCATGACCGCCGCATCGCAACAGGAGCCCACCCTTGGCGTGTTCGTCAACTTCTGGGCCGGCAGCAAGCTTGGCTGGTGGCTGGGCATGGACACCCAGGTCTCCAGCCCCGTCACGGGCAGCGACGGATCCCGCACCTATCACGTGACCACCACGCTGACGAACTTCATGACCGCGCAGGAAGCGAAGCAAGGCGGCAGCTATATCGTCTCGGACAACGATAAGAGCCTGGGCGACGCCGACCCGTTCATCTACTTCTACGCTCCTGCAGGCGGCACGATCTCCGACGTGACGGCATCGAACGGCGCCACGCTCGGCAAGGCCACCTATCAGGGCCTCGACGTCACCTTCACCTGCCAGGTGGGCGACTTCTCGGTGCTGCCCAAGCCGAACAACCCGCTGCCTGTGGAGTCCACCGTGACCTACAGCTACACGGTCACCCTGCCGGCAGGCGTCGAGGGCGACCTGCAGCTGGCCACCACGCCGACGTTGACGAAGTACCACCAGTAACGGCAACGCGGCTCATACGCCATGAAAAGGGCCCGGGGACGTGTCCCCGGGCCCTTTTGCGTTTGCTTATTACATGCGAATCCCGTGAAGGGCGAAGCTAGCTTGCCGCCCCGCCAATGCGCTAAACGCGTGAAGGAGCGCCGGCTTCCTGCAATCCCTCTACATACGGAACCCGAAGGGGATTGCGTTGGCTTCCGGCGGCATCTCGCCTAGCCAGCGGGTGGACGCCGTCTCCCCCAGCGTGAACGATTGGCCGTCGTACGTCACCTGGGTGACGCTGGCGTTCTTGATCTTGAGCGGGTCGTTCACGCGCGAACGGTCAAGCAGGTACATTACCGATCGCACCACGAACGAGTGCGTGACCACCAGCACGTTGCCGCCGCCCGCGGCAAGCGCCTGCTGGCCCGCTTCGGCGAAGAAGCTTTCCAAACGCGCCTTCACCTGGTCGAAGCGCTCCGCGCGCCCGGTATCGTCCTGATCTGCCAGCACCTCGGCAACCTGGGGCAGGCGCCGGTTCAGCTCGTCGAAGGGTAAATCCTCCCCGAAACCGCGGGTGAGCGCGGCATGCAACTCGGTTCCCGGCCCTGCTTCCAAGTTGCCATAGCACCATTCGCGAAGACGAGGGTCGGGAACATGGATGAACGGCAACTCGGACTTCGGGTTCTCCTCGGCCCTGGCGGCAAGCACGGCATTAAGCGTTTGCACGGCGCGACCGGCGTCGCTGCAATAGGCCTGCGCGAACGGGACCTCCGCCAAGCCGCGGCCCAGCAGGCGCGCCACGCGGATGCCCTCGTCGGTAAGCTGCGAGTCGCACCAGCCCTGCACGCGGCTTGCGACGTTATAAACCGTCTGCCCGTGCCGCGTGATGAAGAACTTCACCGTGCCGTTAGTCAGAGCCGACGGCTGGACCCGCCCAAACGCAAGGGCAACAACCTGCTCATTCCCAACGCCCGCAGGGCACGCCTTGGCGCTCGAAGCGGCTGCCTGCACCCTGTCAGCGCCTCTTGGCGCGAATAGGTCCCGTGGGTCTTTCTCTTCCAAGTTTCCGCCTTTCCCATGCAAAAGCGCCCGGAGGCCCGGGCGCTTTCCCTTGCAGCGCGTTTGCACGCCGCAAAACGTTTCGTTAATCCCCGTAGTTCGCAAGGAACAGCTTCGTGCGCTCCTGCTGCGGGTTGTTGATCACCTGCTCGGCAGGGCCCTCCTCCACGATATAGCCGCCGTCCATGAAGATGATATGGTCGGCGACGTCGCGGGCGAAGCTCATCTCGTGCGTGACGATGACCATGGTCATGTGCTCGTCGGCAAGGTCGCGGATGACCTTGAGCACGCCTTTGGTGAGCTCAGGGTCAAGGGCGCTGGTGGGTTCGTCGAAAAACAGCACGTCGGGGTTCAGGGCCAGGGCGCGCGCGATGGCCACGCGCTGCTGCTGGCCGCCGGAGAGCTCGCAGGGAACCATGTTCTCCTTGCCCTCCAGGCCCATTTTCACCAGAAGCTCGTGCGCCTGTGCCATGACCTGGTCCTTCGGGCGCTTCTGCACGGAAAGCGGCGCGTCGGTGACGTTCTTCAGCACCGTGTAGTGCGGGAACAGGTTGAAGTTCTGGAACACCAGACCGAAGCGCGTTTTCGCCTGCGAGAGCACGGCCTTGCCGCCGTACACAGAACCGGAACCGTTGTCGGTCGCCACGGCAAGGTCGCCGTAGGACAGACTGCCACCGTCAAGGGTTTCAAGCAGCGTCATGCAACGCAGAAGCGTGGATTTGCCGCCACCGGAAGGGCCGATGATGGCAACGACCTGGCCCTGCTCCACCGACAGGGAGATATCTTTGAGCACCTCGGTTTTGCCGAAGCTCTTACGTGCGTGCGAAAGGGAAACAAGGGGGTTAGTCATGATAGTAGTTCATCCTTTTCTCGACGCGGTTGAGCACCATGACCACCACGAAGTTGAACACCCAGTAGATCAGGCCGGCGATAACGTAGGGCATCATGCTGGTTTGAGCGGCTGCGATGGCCTTGGCCTGCGTGAACATCTCCATGATGCCGAGCACGAACGCCAGCGACGTGTCCTTGACCAGCGTGATGACCTCATTACCCATGGCGGGAAGGATGCGCTTGAACACCTGCGGCAGGATGATCTTCATGAAGGTCTGCGTCCGCGTATAGCCGAGCACCTCAGCGGCCTCGTACTGGCCGCGCGGGATGGACTGGATACCGCTGCGGTAGATCTCGCCGAAGTAGGCCGCGTAGTTCAGGATGAAGCCGATGCAGCACGCGAAGTACTTCCAATCCGGGCCCATGGAGGCGCCGAACAGGTAGAACGGACCGAACATCCACATCATCAGCTGCAGCATAAGCGGCGTGCCGCGCATGACCGATATATAGAACTGCACCAAAAGCGACAGCGGCTTGAACTTGCTCATGCGGCCAAGCGCCACCAGCACGCCGAGGGGCAACGCGCCCACAAGCGTGATCACGAAGATGATGGCGGTGAACTGCAGGCCGGAGAGCAGCAGCCCCATCATGGTTCCGAATTCCATTGGTCTCCTTCCAAGAGAAACGCTCTTGTCTTAACACGCCGAATGCCAACCTTCGCAGGTTGGCGGGGTACATCAGCCGGAAGGCCGGGGATGCTTCCCCAGCCCACCATGCACGTGAACGCTGTTGGATTCGCGTCGCATCGTGCATAGGGGCAAGGGTTCGCATCTCCGGCCCTAATAGGATACGCTATCAAGCTGCTTGCCGGGGGCAAGCGGGGGCATTACTTGCCGAGCACCCAGTTGTCGTAGCTGATGCCATAGCTTGCGTACTTCTCGCACAGCTCCTTGACGGTGCCGTCGGCGTCGAGCTGCTTCAGGGTCTCGGTGACCTTCTGGGCCAGCTCGGTGTCGCCCTTCTTGAAGCCCACGGCGTAGTGCTCGGTGGACAGCGGGGTGGACAGCTGCACGTACTTGTCGGGGTTCGCAGCGATCTGGTACTGCGCGATGGACAGGTCGCAGGCGACGGCGTCGATCATGCCGGAGTCAAGCTGCATGAAGGCATTGTTGTAGTCGCCGATGGTCTGAGCGGCACCGCCCTTGAAGGTGGCGGCAACCTCGGCCTGGTCGCCCTCGAGCACGTCAAGTGCGGCGGAGTCGACCTGGGTCATGACGGTCTTGCCGGACAGGCCCGCGAAATCGGAGATGTCGCTGCCGGCCTTCACGACGATGACCTGCTCATTGAGCATGTAGGGATCGGAGAAGGTGTAGCCATCCTCGCGGCCCTCCATGGTGAAGCCGTTCCAGATGCAGTTGATGTTGCCCTGGGCCAGCAGCGCGTCCTTGGCATCCCAGTCGATGGCGGACAGCTTCAACTCCCAGCCGTTCTTGTCGCACACGGCCTGAGCCAAATCCAGGTCGAAGCCGGTGTACTTGCCGTCGTCGCCAACGAAGCCGTACGGCGGATAGCTTTGGTCGAAGCCGACCGTCAGGGTTTCCTTGCCGTCAGCGGAGTCGCCGCCGGCCTTGTCGCCAGAGCCCGAGCAACCCGCCAGCAGGGCGCCGGACAGGGCCAGCGTGGCAACGCATGCCACCAGGCCGAGGAGCTTCTTCTTCATGTTCCCTTCCCTTCCGCGCATGCCCGCGGGCATGGCTGCTTGGTTCCTTAGCAATCACTTTATCACAGTAGAGTGCTGAAGTGAAGTATACCAGACGCGCAGGAACGTGCAACCGCTGGCGCGAAAACGACCGCGAACGGCACAAGATGCGCTAACGCACTTTCCACGCTATGGCTGCGAACAAGCATAGCGACAGCACGGCCGAGAAGCCGAACGCAAGGTGGTACGGCAGAGCCGCAAGCGCGTCCGGCGCGGCCTGCAGCCCGCCGGCAAGGTCGCCGCCGCGGGCGGCTATCCCCTGCCCCACCGAGATCGCCAGCACCATGGCCGACGTGCCGAAGCTGGCGCAGGCCTGGCGCACCGCGATGGACAGCGAGCTGCCGTGCGGCACGAGCGGCCTCGGAAGGTCCGCCAGGCTCCACTGGGTAAGCGGCCCGATGAGCAGCGACACGCCGCATGCACGCACACCTTGGAATACGACCGCCTGCCACAGCGGCGAGGCGGCGTCCAGAAAGCACATGGGCACGGCGCCGGCGGACAGCATAAGCCCGCCGACCAGACACACCCTTCGCGCGCCTATGCGGTCGGTCAGCACGCCGCCGAGCGGGTTGAGCACCAGCGCGGCGACGGTACCCGGCAGCAGTACCATGCCCGCCTGAAGCGCCGTGCCGCCGCACAGGCCCTCCACATAAAGAGGCACCACCAGCGTGACGCCCATGAAGGAGGCGAACAGCAGGTTCTGCGCCGCGAAGCCGGCGTTGAAGCGGGTCGAGCGGAACACGCCCAGGTCAATGAGCGGGTTGTCCAAACGTTTTTGGCGCACGACGAACGCCGCGCACAGAGCCGCGCCCACGACAAGCGGGCCCCATACATAGGGGCTGATCAACGCGAAGGACGATGCGTTGCTGAAGCCCAGCAGCACGCCTCCCAGGCCCAGGGTGGACAAGGAAAGCGAGACCGCGTCCAGGCGAGCAGCGGCATCATGCGGCTTCGACGGTTTCACCAGCGCCAAGGCGCACACCACCAACAAGCAGGTCAACCCCGCCAACAAAACGAAGAAGCTGCGCCAGCCCCACGCCGATGCCATGGCACCGCCCACGGTGGGCCCGATGTTGGGCGCGAAGCCCATGGCCACCCCCGCGATACCCATGGCCGTGGCCTGACGGCCCGGAGGGAAGCTGACCATGGCGATGGTGGTCATGAACGGCAAGAGGATGCCGGTGGAAACCGCTTGCAGAACGCGCCCTGCAAGCAGCACCCAGAAGCAGGGCGCCGCCAAGCATATGAGCGAGCCCACAAGGGAAAGCCCCATGCCGAGCAGGACATGCTGCCGTGCGCTAAAGCGCTTGGAAATCCAAGTGACGGCCGGCACGGCAACCCCGAGCATGAGCATATAGCCGGTGCTCAACCACTGGCCAAGCCCCACGGTAACGCCCATATCGGCCACGATGCCCATCATCATGGCATTCACGGCGGTTTGCGACAGGTTGCCGCACGCCGTGGTAAGCACCACGAGAGCGAACAACGAATACGCAGCGCGTTTGTCAGTTGCAGGCAAAAGGCCCTCCTTTCGCACGCCGCTCGAGCACGGCAGAACGGGCATGTCGAAGCACCAGCGCGGACAGGGGTCGCGACTGAACAGGGGACGGAGGTATGTTCGCACTGCACGCACTGCCCGAGCGAATGCTCAGGCGCGGCAAAACGGGCGTGCGAAAATGCAGGTGAACGGGGGGCGGAGATGCGTTCACGAATATTCTTAGGGGACGCAGGGTGCCCCGCGTGAACACACCTCCGCCCCCCGTTCACACCCACCCGGCCCGTTAGTTGAAGCGTTGCTGGGTTTTCTCCAGACCATCCGTGACCAGGCCCAGGGCAGCCTGGCTTGCCAAGTGCGTGGCCTGGGCGAAATCGTCGGCCTGCTCCTTCTTCGGACGGCCCAACACCCAATCGACCACCGGCATACGTCCCGGCGGGCGGCCGATGCCGCAGCGCACGCGGAACCAGTCGCGCGTGCCCAGCTTGTCGCAGATGCTACGCAGCCCGTTATGGCCGGCGTGGCCGCCACCGAACTTCACGCGGATGGTACCCGGGTCGATATCCAGCTCGTCATGGATGACGATCAGGTGGTCGGCCTTCACGCCGTATGCGTTCATCAGCTGCTTCACCGGCCCGCCCGACGTGTTCATGTAACTTTGCGGCTTAGCCAGCACCACGTCGTGGTCGCGCCACACGCCCTTAGCCGTGAGCGCGCCGCACTCGGTCTTCCAATAGCGCGCGCCCACTTCTTCCGCCACCAGATCAAGCGAATCAAAGCCGGCGTTGTGACGCGTGTGCTCATATTCCTCGCCCGGATTTCCCAGGCCAACGATTAGAAACATGCTTTTCCTTCTTATATGCGCGCTCCAGGACCGCGCCCGGAGCCTTTAACAAGCGAACACCCGCCAAGGCCGGCGGGTTTCGAGCGCCACGACCCCACAGGCCCGGCGTGTCTTGCCCTAACGACAAGCGAAGCCCGCCCGAGCCCCTCGCGAAGCCAGGCGGGCTTTCCCCGTTTTAGGATATGCCGCCCATGCGACCGGACCCTTCGCGAACCACCGCATCAGGCGATGACGGTGCAGGTGCAACGCGAGGGCTAGCGAGGGCTAGCGAGCTCAAGCAAGCTCACCGACGGTCCGAGCGGCGAAACGATTATTCGAACAGGCTTGCGACGGAGCCGTTGTTGTACACGTTCTTGATGGTCTGCGCGAACAGCGGGGCCAGCGTGACGACCTTGATCTTGCCGGTCTGGCGCTCGAGCGGCACGGGCACGGCGTTGGTGACCACGACCTCCTCGATGCAGGAGTTCTCAAGTCGCTCGTAGGCAGGGCCGCTGAACAGGCCGTGCGTTGCGCAGGCGTAGATCTTCTTCGCACCCTTGGCCTTGAGCGTGGTGGCTGCGGCCACCAGGCTGCCGGCGGTGTCGATCATGTCATCGTTCAGGATGCAGATCTTGTCCTTCACGTCGCCGATCAGCGCGGTGATCTCGGCCTGGTTGTGCTTCGGGCGGTCCTTGTGCATGATGGCGATGTCGCAATCAAGCAGCGTGGAGAACTTCTTGGCGGCCTTTGCGCGACCCACGTCGGGAGACACGACGCACAGCTCCTCGGACTTGAAACCCTTCTGCTCGAAGTAGTCCACGAAGATGGGCATAGCCGTCATGTGGTTGACCGGCTTATCGAAGAAGCCCTGGATGGCGTCCTGATGCAGGTCGATGGCGATGATGTTGTCGGCGCCGGCAGCGGTGAGCAGGTCGGCGACCAGCTTAGCGGTGATGGGCTCGCGCGGGGCGGCTTTGCGGTCCTGGCGCGCGTAGCCGTAATGCGTGATGACGGCGCTGACGCTGTGCGCGCTGGCGCGCTTAGCGGCGTCGATCATGATGAGCAGCTCCATGAGGTTGTCGTTGACGTCGAAGCCGTTGGGGCTCGAGCACACGGACTGCACGATGAACACATCGGCGCCGCGAACGCTTTCCTGGTAGCGAGCGTAGATTTCGCCGTTGGCGAACTTCTCCAGCTTCACATTGCCCAGGGAGATGCCCAGCTCCTGTGCGATCTCGTCGGCCAGCTTCAGGTTCGAGGAACCCGAAAACACTGCCATCCTCTTACGCTTTTCCATTTCCGCAGTCATGCGCGTGCTCCTTCGCATCGCTTCGCAGTTGTTCATACGGAAGTCATTCTACCTGGCGGAAAAGGAAAAGGCCAGCTGGCACGCGAACCCTCTATGAGGACTTCACGGCCAGCCGGCCCTGCGGATTGCGAAAGGCTTATGGCAGATGCGGTTTACTTGCCTTCTGCTGCCTGACGGGCGCGCTTCTTGGCGGCCCAGCCGGGGATCTCCACCTGCTCGGGGCGCGTGAGCGCGAGCGCGTCGGGCGCCACTTCCTTGGTGATGCACGACGCCGCGCCGATAATGGCGCCATCGCCGATGGTCACGGGAGCCACCATCATGGTGTCGCTGCCCACGAACACGTTGTCGCCGATAGTGGTGGGCCACTTCTTCTTGCCGTCGTAGTTGCAGGTGATGGAGCCGGCGCCGATGTTGACGCCCTCGCCCATGGTGGTGTCGCCGATGTAGCTGAGGTGCGGCACCTTGCTGCCGCGGCCGATCGTGGATTTCTTGATCTCCACGTGCGTGCCGGCTTTCGCGCCCTCGCACAGGTGCGTGCCCGGGCGCAGGTAGGCGCGCGGGCCGGCGGTTGCGGCGTCGTCGATCTGGGCCTCGATGGACACCGTCTCCTCGATGACGCAGCCACGGCCGACCTTGGTGTCGGTCAGGCGCGTGTTCGGGCCGATGACGCTGTCCTCGCCGATCTCGGTGGCGCCCATAAGCATGACCTGGGGAAGCAGCTCGACGTCCTGGGCGATCTTCACGTCGGGGCCGATCCACACCTGGTCGGGGTCGACCATGGTGACGCCGGCTGCCATATGCTCGTGGTTGATGCGGCGCTGCATGACCTTGGTGACCTGGGCCAGCTGGATGCGGGAGTTGACGCCCAGGCACTCGGTGGCGTCGTCGGTGGCAAGCGCCAGCACGGGGCGGCCGGCGTTGCGGCAGATCTCGAGCACGTCGGTAAGGTAGAACTCGCCCTGGGCGTTGTTATTGCTGACCTGGGCCAACGCGTCGAACAGGGCGCGGGCGTCGAAGCAGTAGAAGCCGGAATTGCACTCGTTGACCGCCGCCTCCTCGGGCGTGGCGTCCTTCTGCTCGACGATGCGCTCGACCTGGCCGTCGGCATCACGGATGATGCGGCCGTAGCCGGTGGGGTCGTCCAGCTTCATGGTGAGCACCACCACGGCGGCGTCGTTCTCGTCGCGCACCTGCGCCAGGCGGGCGATGGTCTCGGGCTTGATGAGCGGGCAATCGCCGGTAAGCACCGACAGGGAACCGTCGAAGCCGGCGAAAGCGTCGGCGCAGGCGAGCACCGCGCCCGCCGTGCCGTTCTGCACTTCCTGCACCACTACTTGTGTGTCATCCTCGACCAGCGGGATGACCTGCTCGCGGGCATGGCCGACCACCGTTGCCACCTGGGTGACGCCGGCGGCGTGAGCGGCGTCGACCACCCAGCGCACGAGCGGCTTGCCCAAAACCTCGTGGGCCACCTTGGGCTTTTTGGACTTCATACGGGTGCCCGCGCCCGCAGCCAAAACGATAGCGGCAGCTTCCATGCGATCCTCCTTGGTCGAAAACGCGGGCGCCGCGAATACGCAGCGCCCGCAAGCGCGAACGCCGGTTTTGCCGGCGGGGCGCCATAGGCCGATGCGCGCATGAGCGCATCGGCGTTGCAAGCGATTGAACTGCCGAAAAGTATACCGCAACGATTCCCCCGCGCACTGCGCCTGCGCAGCTTGCGCACACAGCGGCGGCGGCCCCGTCGCAAACGGCGGCGTTCGAGGAGCGAACGCAAGGGGCCGCACGGCGACGCGGAGGCCTCGATCCACCCTCGACAGAAGGGCGGGGCCAACGCGTGGCCGAGGGCCGGCCTTTACCGCGAAGCGAGGCCGGCGCAAAGGCCGGGAGCCCGCGCAGGGATCACGGGCTTCGCAGGCGTCGTCCCGCAGCAGCGCCCGCCTTACGCTACGCCGCGCGGGTCGAGCTCCTCGTCGGCCTCCAGGTCGTGCAACATCTCGCGGCCCTCGAGCGCGGCCTCGCGCGCCGCGGTGGGCAGCGCCTCCAGGTCGCCATCAGCGCCTTCGACAGCCGGGTCCACGAACGCCACGCCCTGCTTCTGGGCGCCGCGCGCCTGCACCAGCAGGAAGGTGAAGCCCAGCACGCCCGCCGCAAGCGACGCCAGCAGAATGCCCAGCTTCGCCGTTGCCACCAACACCGGATCGGTGAAAGCCAGGTTCGCCACGAAGATGGCCATGGTGAAGCCTACACCGCCCAGGATGGACGCGCCCAGCATGTGCTGCCAGTTGACGTTCTCGGGCAAGCTGGCCAGCTTGAGCTTCACCACCAGGAAGCTCATGAGCATGATGCCGAGCGGCTTGCCCACCAGAAGGCCGAAGAAGATGCCGAAGAACACCGGGGAGGCGAACAGCGACCCCACGTCCATGCCGGCGAAGCTGACGTCGGCATTGGTCAGGGCGAACAGCGGCAGGATGCCGAAATACACCCACGGGTACAGCTTGTGCTCCAGGCGCGTCGCCGGCGGCACAACCTGGCGCGCCACGTGCGACAAGTGCCGGACGGTTTCCATATAGCGGCCCTGCGCCAGCACGGGCTCCTCGGGATCGAAGGCGCGATTCGCTTCTCGGACCTTGGAGTCGGACCAGGTGGCGAAGGTGCGCAGGTTCACGCGCGAACCGGACGGGATAGCGAACGCCAACAGCACGCCAGCGATGGTGGAGTGCACGCCCGACATATATACGCAGTACCACAGCAGGGCGCCCACCAGCATATATGGAAGCAGCGAGTACACATGCCCCCTATTCATGGCGACCAGCACGGCAAGCACCACGCCCGCGGCGAGCAGCCACGCCGGCGAAGGGCTTTGACCGTAGAAGATGGCGATAACCAGGATGGCGATGATGTCGTCAGCGACGGCGAGCGTAGACAGGAACACACGCACGCCGGCCGGCACGCGGTTGCCCAGAAGCGCCAGGATGCCCAACGCGAACGCGATGTCGGTTGCCGTGGGCACGCCCCAGCCGCCCACGGTTTGCGGGTCGGCGGCGTTGAACACCAGGTAGATGGCGATGGGCGCCAAAACGCCGCCAACCGCCGCCATGATGGGCAGCAGCGCTTGGCGAATGTTCGTCAACTCGCCCACCGTGAGCTCGTATTTCACTTCCAAGCCCACCAAAAGGAAGAACACGGCCATGAACACGTCGTTGATCACGTGCGCAAGCGACATCTCGACGACGGATTCGCCGAAGAAGAAGCCCACATGCGAATGCCAGAACTCCAGGAACGGCTCGTGCGCGGCGGTGTTTGCCACGATGAGCGCCACCACGGCGGCAAGCAGCATGGCACCGGCGGCCTTCGTGGACGAATGGGTCAGCTGGATGAGCTTCTGATAGCGATGCTGATGGCCCTGCACCTCTTTGATATAGATTCGGCTGTCGGTCATGTCCTGCCTAACTTGCGGGAAGCGCCTAAGCCGCCCGCGAAACGAAGCTTGCTATTTCATGGGTCCCGTTCCGTGGCGAAACGAGCCGGCGGAGGTTCGGAACACCCCTTTCCGCCTTTCGCGATAGGCGCCTTGCAGGCCGCTTCGCGGATTCGGCACAGTCTATCATGGCGGCGCTGAGATACGCCCGGGAACGTGGCGTTGGCGTTTTCAAATCGTTTACGAACGAACCCGAAAATACCGGGAATTCGCCGGTTAAAACAACGTAAAGTGCGCTATGCTGTACCTACAGATTCGACGGAAGGGGATAACCTGCCACCCATCTAGAAAGAACTTTTTACGGTTCTGAGCAGGAAAAACACCGTCGGTCTTTTTTGTCCGCCGCGAAGAAGAGGTGATTGACATGAGCATTACCGTCACCGGACGCAAAATGCCTGTAACCGATGCGCTGCGCGAGTACGCCGAAGACAAAATCGGCAATTCCATGAAGGTCATGGACATCAATCCGCTGGATGCCGAAGTCGTGCTGCATGTGGAGAAGAACCCTGCCAACGCCACCCCCGCCATCTGCGAGGTCACGCTGCGCACCAAGGGCCACATCGTTCGCGTGGAGGAGTCCGAAGAGGACATGTACGCCGCCATCGACGTTGCAGCTGCCAAGGTGCTTCGCCAGCTTCGCAAGTTCAAGACCCGCGTGCTCGACCGCAAGCCGCGCGAGGCTGCAGTCGCCCCCGTGGGCGAGTTCGATCCCGAAAGCCTGATGGCCGAGTTCACCGCCGATGAGGAAGTCGTCCGCGTGAAGGAAATCGAGTTCGCGCCGCTGACCGAGGAAGAGGCCCTGGTGCAGATCGACCTGCTGGGCCACGACTTCTTCGCCTACACCGACCGCGACACGAACCTGGTCAACGTGCTGTATCGCCGCGACGACGGCGGTTACGGCCTGCTGAAGCAGACGGAGTAGCGCAAGCACGTCGCGCCTGGCAAATCGCCAGTGTGGAACATATGCATTTTGCAAGGGGGCGGCCTTCGGGCCGCCCCCTTTTCGTGCACGACATGCTTGCTAGCAGGGCGCGCGGCTTGAGCGGGTTCGCGACTTCTTCCGAATGGATGCGAAGGCCGCTTCGTGGCCTTCTGGCAAACGAGAGGCGAAGCCGACCCGAACGATCCGTTGCTCGCTTCCTCATTACCAGCTTGAAGGAAACGAGCAACCGGAAACGCGAAGACCGGCCCCGGAAAGGTTACCGGGGCCGGTCTTCAATAGCCGACTTGGCGGTCGGCTTCGGTTATCGCGCTTTAGTTTGCGCAGTTGAGCACGTTAACATGGGGCTAACGTGCTCGATAAGCGTTGCGGCTTACAGGGAGTCGATGTACTCGACCAGCTCGCCGACGGTCTTCAGACCCTCGGGCTCGCCGAAGTCCACGTCGCACTTCTCCTCCAGGTCGCAGATCAGCTCGACCATGTCCAGGGAGTCGATGCCCAGGGAGTCGAACGTGGAGTCTTCGTTAACGGACTCAGGGTTGATGTCCAGGTTCTCTTCCAGGACTTCCTTAACGGTGTCGATGGTAGCCATGATGGCGGTCCTTTCTCAAACATTGCAATGTTCGTATGGTAGCACACGCCGCGCCGCGCACCCGGTTTTGCCCCGCGTCCCACACGTACGAACCATACGTGTTACGCGGGTGAACCATGCGGGCGGCGGGAGGCCGAGGCACAGGCAAATCTATGGTTAACCCCTACCCCTAATGCGGACCCCGCAGAACGAACGCTCGAATCGGCTTCCAGGCGAAACCTGGCGCCGGGAGGCGAACGCGAGCGCTATTCGTCCGCGAGCAGCCCCGCTTCCCGGAGGGCCTGCTTGGTTTGCGCGATGCTGTACAGGCTCCCGAATGCGCAGATGATGCCGTTGGGGCCGGCGAGTTCGCCGGCTTTGCGGGCGGCTTCGGCGTAGGTTTGCGCTGCGCAAATGGGCAGGTTTGCGTCGATCGCGGGCGATTCCGTGGCTATTCGGGCGGCTTCTGAGGCGTATTCCGCGGCAAGCAGCGCTCGGGGATTGTCGGGAGTCACGGCAACGAACGCGGCAGCATGCGGCAACACCGTGCGCAGCATGGCGGGATGGTCCTTGTCGGCCATGACGCCCGAGAGCAGCACGGCTTTGCGGCCGGCGAACACGTCCGCCAGCGAATCGGAGAGCGCCTGGGCACCCTGCGGGTTGTGACCACCGTCGATAACCACGGTAGGTTTGCCCGGCACGTGCGGCAGCACCTCGAACCGGCCGGCCCAGCGCGTGGCGGCAACACCGCACTCGATAGCGGATTGCGGTATATCCCAACCACGGCGCTGAAGCGCGAACACGGTTTCTAAGGCCAATGCGGCGTTTTGCGGTTGGTAGCTGCCCAGCAACGTGGTTTCGTAGGCTTTGCCCTTGTAGGTGAAGGGGCGCACGACCGAAGGCTTTCCGGGTTCGACCTGCGCAGGGTCGAGATGGCGGACGGGCGCGATGTCCAGTTCGCGGAAATCGGGCTGCGCGACCGTGCAACCTACCGCGCGCACCGCCGCCTCCACGGCTTCGGCGGCCTCGGGTTCCTGCGGCCACGAAACCACGGCGCTTCCCGACTTGATGATGCCGGCCTTTTCCGTGGCGATCTTGCCGATGGTGTTGCCGAGCAGATCGGTATGGTCGAGGCCGATGCGCGTGATAACGGCGACGTCGGGGGCCGCGATGACATTGGTGGAGTCCAGACGGCCGCCAAGGCCGACCTCCAACACCGCAAACTGGCATCCCACCTGGGCGAAATGCAGGAGCGCCACCGCCGTCATAAGCTCGAACTCCGTTGGGTGATCACCGGTTTCCGCCGACATTTGCTCGGCATGCTCACGTACCTGGAGGGTGACGCGCGCAAGTTCGGGCATGCCGATGTTCTTGCCGTCCACGCGGATGCGCTCTTCGAAGCGCTCGATGAACGGGCTGGAGAACCAGCCCACGCGGTAGCCGGCGGCCTGCAGCACGTTGGCGATATAGGCGCATGTGCTGCCCTTCCCGTTCGTGCCCGCAACATGCACGATGCGCAGGCTGTTTTGAGGGTCGCCCAGGCGCGCGAGCAACTCGCGGATGCGGTCGAGGCCCAAACGCGACGCCTGCCAACGGGGAGCGTTGATATAAGCGATAGGATCGAAGTCTTGCGGGGGGTTTTGCGGCATACGGGATTCACCTTGCTCGAAAGTCCATTGTTCGTTAGCAGGTTAGCACGGGATGACAACCCAAGCCCCAGCATGCGCAGGTTCTCCAAGCCGTTGGGAAATTGCCGGTCTTCTCCCCTGCTGCGGTTACTGCCCGTTTTGCCGCTCTGCCGCTTTCGCCGCCTGAACCTTTTGCTCGTCAAGTTGATGCAGCAACTCGCCTAGGGTTACGAAGTCGTTTTCCAGGGCCTCGCGTTTTGCGCCGTCGTAGAGCGCGGCGGCGGGATGGAAAATGGGAAAGACGAGGAACTTGCCCGCTCGTTGGACGCGACCATGCAGGCGCGTGATGCCCACCTGCGTCTTCAGGACGAATTGCGTGGAAAACTTACCGAGCGTGACCAGGACTTCCGGGTCGATGGTGCGCGTTTGCTCGCGAAGGAACGGCGTGCAGGTTTGGATTTCCTCGGGTCGCGGGTCGCGGTTTCCGGGAGGGCGGCACTTCAGCACATTAGCGATGAACACGTCCTCGCGGCGCAGACCGGCGCACCCGAGCAGCTCGTTGAGGTAGTGCCCGGCGGCGCCTACGAACGGCTCGCCCTGCAGATCCTCGTTTTTGCCCGGCGCCTCGCCGATGAACATCACACGCGCATGCGGGTTGCCAACGCCGAACACCGTTTGCGTGCGGCCGTCGCACAGCGGGCAACGGCGGCATGACTCCACCTGCACGCGCAGCTCATCGAGCGGGATATGCGGTTTCGGCATGGTGTGCCCCTTTCCGTGCGTTGTGCGGCGACGCGCCCACCGCGCGGCTGGCAAGTTTGCGAACCGGGCAAGCAGACAACGTTTTCCTTGGTCAACAGCCTAGCACAACAGCGGAAAACTAGCGGCAGACTAAACAACGCGCGGAAAAGCCGATCGTTATCGACGAAGGCGGCTCACAAGCCTACAAGATAACGAGTTTTTCGCCCAAATGAAGCCTCACTGGTTCTGGGCGGTTTTGAACCACCGTTCGCGCGCCGTCTGCTGCCTGTGGGATACCGTTGCTAACGGTTGCGTTAAATCGCGGAAACATCGGGCTGCGACGGGCTTGCCAGCTGCTACGATGAACGATAAGTCGAATCATCTGCCTTAAGGAGAGACCATGCCTACACGCGATGAGAGAAAAGCCGCCGCCGCGAGCAACCTTGCGCTGATGCGCGGGGCGTTCGCGAAAGACACCCAGGAAACCATCGACGCCGCGATCATCTATGAAGATGGCGAAGGGCGCGAGCTGGAACTGCCCGAAGTCGAGGAGGGCGCGGCAACCACCACCAGCGTGACCAGCGATTTTACCGTGAAGGCGGTGCATAGCGCGAAGGGTAAGACCGTGGTCGTGGACCCGTGCTCGTTCATGCGCCCGGGCGGCGCGTACGAGGACGGCGCGTTCGGGCCCGAGCAGATTCTGTGCTCGGAGAGCAACCTGTACCCGGTTTTGTGCGGCTGCAAAAGCACGTATCACGCCGCCAACCGCGGGTTTGCGTCCGGCCAGCTCTACACCGACCGCGCGCTGTACCTGCCCCAGGTGACGTTCGTCCATGACGGCGATATCCGCCGCGCCGACGTGTTGGCCATCCCCGAGCCCAACCGCACCCATGCGCTGGAAAACCACCGCTCCGAACGCGAGGTCGAGACGGCGTTGCGCGCCCGCGTGGAGGCGCTGCTGCGCATCGCCGCAGCTAACGGGGCAGAAACGCTGATCGTGGGCGCGTTCGGCGCCGGCCCGCAGGGTTTCGATCCCGAGGTGGTCATCGAGCTGTTCCGCTCCTGGATCGCCGCGCACCCCGGAGCCATCGGCCACATCACGTTCGCCGTGCCGCGCGCCGTCCTCGCCCCGTTCGAGGATGCGTTCGGCGAAGAGCGCGAACCCGAGCCCGTCATCGTCGCACCGACCGAAGCTGAAGAGGACGACGAGGATGATTTCGACCCCAACGACCTGCCCGAAGGCATCACGTTCCGCTCCTAGCGCATCTGCATAAAGCAAAACATGGGCAGCGAAGACATAGTCAGAGAGTTCACGATTTGCGGCAATCACGTGACCGTGCACGTGCCGGCACATTGCGCAGACGAAGGGCTCCTGGATAGCGAGCGCTACGGTCGCTGCCCCCAACAACAAGCTTGCAACAGCCGGGATCAGCACGCAGATGACAACGGGCGCAACGAAGGCTATGCCCTAGAGCCGTCATGCGGGCAAGAACACACAGGCGCCCGAAGCCGCCAGCATACCGACAGGGCAAACCCTTCCCCCTCGAACGGCCTTCCGGTGGTTTACCTGCATGTTCATGACGGCGATGGGTCCGAGGTGCTGCGGCTGTGCCACGAGCTCGGCTGCCGGCAATTCGTGCTTGCCGCCATGCGGCCGCGTTGCTGGAACGACGATCTGACGCCTTGGGAATGCTCCGGGCTGTTCGCCGACGACGCCCCGTTTGCGGGCAAAGCGGCCGAACAGCTCCGCCTGCTTGAAAGCGAGATCATCCCTCGCGTCGAGGGGGACGCGCCGCGCAAACCCGAGCAACGTGTGCTGGCGGGCTATTCGCTTGCCGGACTGTTCGCCACGTGGGCAACCTTCAACAGCACGGCGTTCGGGCTTGTCGCAAGCGCATCGGGGTCGCTATGGTACCCGGATTTCGCCGGCTATGCCGCCGCAAGCGAGTTCGCCCGCAAGCCCGCCAGCGCATATTTCTCGCTTGGCAGCAAGGAGGCGCGCACGCCAAGCCGGCTTTTGCGCAACGTGGCGCAAGGCACGCACGACGTCGTCGAGCTGTTCAAGGCCAGAGGCGTGCCCACCGCCTTCGAGCAAAACCCCGGCAACCACTTCAAGGACCCCGCCCTACGTATGGCGAAGGGCATCGCCTGGGCGCTGGGCAGATAGCCTTACCGCTCGGCCGCTTCGCCACACGCGCGCTTCGTCACACGCTGGACATGCCGATGACGTAAAATCATCTGCAACGCAAAACGCGGACAACGGGAGCAACACGGCAAAGGAGACGCAATGGACGCAAGCACCGCACGCATCGGGTTCATCGGGTTCGGCAACATGGCACAGGCCATGGCGAAGGGGCTGGTGGAACACGCCGGCCTGGAAGGCAGCCGCATCACCGCCTGCGCCGCGCACTTCGACAAACTGGAGGCAAGCTGCAAGCCGCTGGGGGCGAACGCCGTGCACACCCCCGCCGAGGTCGCCGAGGCAAGCGACCTGATCATCGTGGCCGTGAAGCCCTATATGGTGGCCGACGTGCTGGCGCCGGCGCGCGAGGCGCTTGCCGGCAAGGCCGTGGTGTCGGTTGCCGCGGGCCTGCTGTTCGACTTCTACGAGGACCTGCTGGGCGCCGGCAGCCACCACCTTTCCACCATCCCCAACACGCCCATCGCCGTGGGCTGCGGCGTGATCGCCTGCGAGCAGAAGCACTCGCTCAGCGATGACGAGTGGGAAACGTTCGCCGGGCTGTTCGGCGGCATCGCACTCATCGAGCCCGTTGCAGGCCATCTGCTCTCGACCGCCAGCGCCGTCGCCGGGTGCGGCCCCGCCTTCGCCGCCATGTTCCTGGAGTCGCTGGCCGACGGCGGCGTGAAGAACGGCCTACCCCGCGCCACCGCGTATCGCCTGGCGGCGCAGATGATGGCCGGCACCGCACAGCTGCATCTGGCCACCGGCACGCACCCCGGCGCCATGAAGGACGCCGTGTGCAGCCCCGGCGGCACCACCATCAAAGGCGTGGCCGCGCTCGAGGCCGCCGGCCTGCGCAACGCGCTCATCAGCGCCGTCGACGCCACGCTGCAGTAGCGGGAAGGCTCTGACCGAAGGCGTCGCACGGCCGAAGAATCCGCAGGCGAAAGCGTGAGAAACCGGGGAGCGACGCTACCGCGGCGTTCGCGGATAAGCGCGGCAGCCAGCAACTTCCCTCGTTCGTCATCTCGCACGATCCTGAAACCTGCACATACAAGAAAGCCTTCCGTTCCCAACGCTGCGGAAACGGAAGGCTTTTTTCATTTGCCAAAAGGTGCCGGGAGCTCGGCTATACCTTGACTTGGCGAAAGGCTCAAGCCTGGCTCACCATCGCGGCGCAGCCTCGCTTCCCTGCCTACACGTAGTAGCGCGGCATGCGCTGGGCGAAGCCGATGCACAGCTCGTGCGGAATGGTGCCCAAGGTTTCGCACATCTCCTCGATGGTGACCATGGCGTCGCCCTGCTGGCCCACGATGAGGACCTCGTCGCCCACCTGGGGATCGACGCGGCGACGGCGCGCATAGCTGCGCAGATCGACCTCGAACATGCACTGGTCCATGCAGATGTTGCCCACCTGGCGGCAGCGCACGCCGTCGACCAGGAAGTCGGTGCGGCTTGACAACCCGCGGCGCAGGCCGTCGCCGTACCCGACGGGCACGGTGCAGATCTTCACGCTGCCGGGGCTGCGGTAGTTCAACCCGTAGCTGACGCCCTCGCTCATGGGCACCAGGCGCGTGTCGGTGATGCGCGCGTGCACGCTCATGGCCGGGCGCAGCTCGATGAGCGGCGTGGTTTCAGGGCAGGGCTGGTAGCCATACAGGCCGATGCCCAGGCGCACCATGTCGAAGCGCACGTCGGGGTAGCGGATGGCGGCGGCAGAATTCGCGCAGTGCACGATACCGGGATTGATACCCGCCGCTCGCAGCGCCTCGACGGCCTCGATGTAGCGCTTCGCCTGGATATGGAAGTCAAGCGTTTCCGGGCAGTCTGCCGTGGCGAAGTGCGTGAACACGCCCTCAAGCTCGAGCGCGCGATGGAAGCCGATCTGGTGCATGAAGTTCACCACTTCGTCCCAGCGCACGCCGATGCGGTTCATGCCCGTGTTGATTGCCAGGTGATACGGCGCGCGCAGCCCCATGGAGTCCGCGGCCTCGGCATATTTGATGGCGAATTCGGAAGAGTAGACCGCCGGCATGATCTTGTACGCAAGCAGCAGCGGGATAGCGCTCGCGGGCGGCTCGGCAAGCATGAGAATCGGGGCGTTGACCAGGCCTTCGCGCAGTTTGATGCCCTCGTCGACCGTGGCGACGCCCAAGTAGTCGGCGCCGGAGTTCAGCGCCGTCTTCGCAACGCGCACCGCACCATGGCCGTATGCGTCTGCCTTCACGACGGCCATCATGTGACGACCCGAGCCGACCATCTTCTTGACAGCGGAGGCGTTATGGCGGATGGCGTTCAGGTCGATTTCCAGCCAGGCCCAGCGGCGATCCTTTTCAGGGATGGTGGCCAGCTTCTCGGGGTCGAACTCCACACGGCCCTCGGCGTTTTCGCCGTCTGTGGAATATGACGCCGCCGCTTCCTCGTGATCGCGGTTGTATTGGAACGCGCCGCGCACCTCGTTGGCAGCGTCGGATGCCGCTTCGCGCTCGGTCAGGAAGCCGTTCACCCCGCCACGGCGAGGCATTTGCGCAGGCGCAGGCTGGCCGGCATGAGCCGCGCGCTGGGCTTCGCGCTCGCGGATGGCGTCCGCCGCGCTGGTACCACCCGCCGGCTTGCGGAACGCGAAACCGGTGAAACCGTTGGGAAGCTGAGTATTGTCTGCCATGTTCTGCACCCTCTTGAAACCATTGCTTTGCCCGAATGCGCAGGTCGGCGATGCCGATTCGCGGCGAAGCCGCAGCGCGCGACGGGTCTGTCGTATAGCGGACACAAGTATATCACTGGGGAAATGCGGGAACGCTTCTGCGCAAACCCTGCAGATACCGGCCGGCGGCAGGCAAAGCGCCGCCTGACACTTGGAGACGGAGGATTACCCGTCCGGAACCCGACGCTTGGGGACGGAGGCCCTTCCTTCCGAGAACGAAGCATGAACCATCCGCTCAAATACCGAACTCCGCCGAGGGGAATCCGCTTGGCGCGACCAATCGGCTTGCAACGCGCCTGTACGACGTACGCTTTCGCACCCCACTCCCCTACGTTTACCGGGATTATGCAACGCTATTCCGGCGGAACGTCCATAAAAACTGCACCGATAAGCTACAATAAGCACAAGTGGTTTACGGGCTGGCAGCGGTTCGCAATCAATCCATTCGCAAAGCCTGCCCGGGACAAGAGAAATGGAGTACCGCCATGCTATGCCCCAACTGCGCAACCGAGAACGTCGCTGATGCGAAATTCTGCGGCAACTGCGGAACGCCCCTGAACGCCGCCGCGCCGGACCCCGAGGCTCCCGCGCCCCCTGCCGCACCTGCCGCGCCGGTTCCGCCGGCCGCACCCGCAGCGACCGCCGCACCGATTCCTCCTGCAGCGCCAGCTCCGTCAGTCGCCCAGCAGCCTGCGGTCGCACCGCAGCAATATGCTGCCGCTCAGCAACCCGCCGCGCCGCAATCGCCCTACGCCGCTGCCCCGCAGCAGCCATACGGCACACCGCAGCCGCCTTACAGCGTTCCCATGCCTGAGAAAACATACGTTGTGGAGGGAAGCAATCAGACGCTTCGCCTCATCGCGTTCATCATGAACATCGTGGCCCTGGTCGTCATTGGAATCGGCGGCATCGCAACGCTCGGCATCGGGCTGGTCCCCTTAGCGTGGGGCATTCCCATGACCGTTCGCTCTTGGGGCGTCTACAAGGGCAAAAAGCCCAATACCGTCGCCCTTGGCGTTTGCACCCTGTTGTTCCTGAACATGGTTTCCGGCATCCTGCTGCTAGTCGCCCAAAAGGACGAGTAATCGACACGCGCTTCACCAGGCGAAACGATGCGATAGGTTACGAAATGCGAAACGACATGATATATCGCGAAACGCAAGACGGCATCGCAGCATAACGCGGGTCCCAACACAAAGCGGGTCCCGCAGCTCGAACCGAGCTGCGGGACCCGCTGCTGCATTCGCGCTACAACAATCGCGAAGCCCCCTTGCACGCATTGCCTTCAACGGCAGCTTGCGGCAAACGGAAGTTAGAGCCATTTCGCCCGCTGCCAGACACATGGGGACGGAGGCCTATCCGTTCAGAAGAAAACGCACTGTACATTTCGCCCGGCCGGGTTTTGTCTGCGGCGCAAGAATCGTTCATCTTGTCCACCTGTGGCCAAAACGAGCGATTCTTGCTTGTTTACGCGCTACGTGGTGGACCTTTTCAACGATTTTTTGCTGTTGGAGAGCCATTTCTCCCAAAACCGCACTTCTATGGGGCTATATCCCGCGAAGAATCGTTCATCTTGTCCAGAGGCGGCCAAAATGAACGACTCTTCGCAGTTCACGAAAAACGCCCGCTTCGGCCACGATAGGCTAAAGCAGGCGTCTTTTGCGCTATGCATTGCTGCGCACCTTGGTAGCTACCGCAGCTCCAACCTTAATGGCACGGTGGAAGCACGGTGCGGCGGAAGCGCGCTGGTCTCTAGTGGCCGCCGCCGGCCATCATCTTCACGGCGTGCGGAAGCGCGGCTACGATGCCGTCCCAGTTCTCGCGGGCGGCCTTCTCGCTGCCCGGAAGGTTCACCACCAGGTGCGCGCCGCGCTGCATGCACAACGCGCGCGAAAGCATGGCGAACGGCGTGATGGCCAAGCTATGGGCGCGCATGGCCTCGGCGATGCCGGGCACGTTGCGGTCGCACACGGCCTGCGTGGCCTCGGGCGTGACATCGCGCAGCGACAGGCCGCTGCCTCCGCAGGTCAGAACGATGTCGGCGTCGATGGTATCGCACGCCTCGACGATGGCGGCACTGATCTGCGGCACCTCGTCCTTCACCACCACGTGGCTTTTGCACACCCAGCCGTTGTCGGCGATGAGCTGCTCGAGCGCCGCGCCGGCGGTGTCCTGCTTCATGCCGCGCGTATCCGAGCAGGTGATGATAGCGAACGTGATGGGCGCAGACGCGTGATCGTGTTCGGTCATTGGTTCCTCCTTAATAAAGGTTAAGCGCCGGCGAAGCGTGTGCCGGCTATCCCGACTACAGGCGTTTCCGGCCGCAGCCGAGCTTGCTAAGCGGTCGGGCGCTTCCCGATCGTCCGGGCCGCAGGCCTTCCGGCCCACAGCCCGCCGTCAAACGATCGGACAGGCGCCGGCTACAGGCACACGTCCTCGTTGACGTCGAGCAGGATGCACTCGACCAGGCTTCCCGCCGTGCGGCCTTCGCCGCCCTCGGGCAGAACCGCCAGGCAGTTGCTGCGCTGGATGACCCCAAACAAACCCGAGCTCTGGTTCTTCGCCGGCTCGACCGTATAGGCGCCGTCGGCGTCCTTCGTGATGGTGGCGCGCAGATAGATGCGACGCGTGTCGCCCTTCTTCGCGTCGCGCGCAAGACGCGCCTTCACAAGCGGGCGCTGCAGGTTGGAATACCCTTGCATCTTGCGCAGCGCCGGACGGATGAGCATCTCGAAGCCGCAGTACGCCGCAGCCGGGTTGCCCGGCAGGCCGAACACAGGCGTGCCGTTGACCAGGCCGAACGTCTGCGCTTTACCCGGGCGCATGTTCACGCGGGTCATGAGCAGCTGCCCGGTCTGCTCGACGCAGGGTTTGATGAAGTCGAAGTCGCCGTCGGAGGCGCCGCCGCTGGTGACCACGAAGTCGTATTCGCGCACCGCTTCGAGCACCGCCACCTTCAAGGCCTCGAGCGAGTCCTCCACGATGGGCAGCATGGTGGGAAGCGCGCCCGCGGCGCGCGCGGCCGCGGCCAGCGCATAGCCGTTGGAGTTGCGGATCTTGCCCGCGGTAGGCACCTGGGTGGGCGGCACGAGCTCGCTGCCGATGGAGATGATGGCGACGCGCGGGCGGCGCGGGGTGGGGACCTCGGTCACGCCGCAACCGGCCAGAAAGCCCACGCCCGCGGCGTTGATGACCTCGCCGGCACGGACGACGGCCTCGCCGGCGCGCGCCTCCTCGCCCGCTTCGCGCACGTTGCCGCGCAGCTTGGCGGGAGCCTCGAAGGCGACGCGGCTGCCGGGGCGGCCGTCGCCTTCCACGTTGCGCACGATCTCGTACTTCACCACAGCGTCGGCCGCTGCGGGCAGCGGCGCGCCGGTCATGATGCGCACGCATGCGCCCTCGGGGATGTCGCCCTCGAAGGTGTCACCGGCGGCGACTTCCGCGATGACGTCCAGCTCGACGGGCGATTCAGGGCTTGCGGACTGCAACTGGGCAGCGCGCATGGCGAACCCGTCCATGGCGGCATGGGCGAACGGCGAGATGTCGATATCGCTTTTCAGGTCGACGGCGGCGACGCGGCCGGCCGCATCCAACACGGGGACCGTTTCCGCAGGCAGCTGGGAAACGTGCGATAACACCAGGTCACGCGCTTGCTCGACCGAGATCATCTCCGGCATGGCATGTCCTTTCGATTGCGAATGATATTGAACCACTGCATTATACCGCTTGCCGAATAAAACGGCACGGATATCGACAAGGCCATCGCAAAGGACAAGAAGCGCGCAAGCCCGAGCGGCGCTATTCCTTGGCGCCCGAGAGCATGCGGCAGGCCCATTGGGCCGCCACCATGCTGCCCTTGGCAAGCACATCCTCGTCGACGGTGTAGTGGCAGCTGTGCTGCGGATGGTCGGCTCCCACCTGGGGATTCCTGGTTCCCACAAAGCAGAACACACCCGGCACGATGCGAAGGTACTCGCTGAAGTCCTCGCCCGACAGCGTGCCGCGATAGTCGGCGACGCCCTGCTCGCCAAGCGTGTCTATCACCGCCTGGCGTGCCACCTCGGCGCACGTGGGGTCGTTTGCAAGCCCGGCGTTACCCGGCTCGAACGTGAAGCGCGCCTTAGCGCCGAATGCGTGGGCGATGCGGCTGACGATGCGCTCCAATCGATCGGGCACCTCGGAACGCAGGCCCTCGGACCACGTGCGGACGGTACCGGTGAGCCACGCGTGGCCGGCCATGATATTGCGCGCCTGGCCGCCGTGGAACTCGCCCACGGTGACCACCACAGGTTCGAACGGGGAAACATCTCGGCTGACCAGGACCTGAAGCGCGGTGACCATCTCGGCGCCCACCACCACGGCGTCCACGCCCTTGTGCGGCATGGAGCCATGCGCTGAAACGCCGTCGATGTCGATGCGAAACCAATCGGTGTTGGCCATGCGCTGCCCGGGCGCGCAGGACACGGTGCCGGCGGGCACCTCACTCCAGATATGCGCACCGTAAATAGCATCCACGCCGTCGAGCGCGCCGGCATCGATCATGGAAAGCGCACCGATGGAGATCTCCTCGGCAGGCTGGAAGATGATGCGCACCTCGCCTGCCAGCGAATCGGCGGCGTCGCGCAGGATACGCACGGCGCCGAGCATCATGGACATGTGCGCGTCGTGGCCGCATGCGTGCATGACGCCGGGGTTCTCCGAAGCGAAGGGAAGGCCCGTCTGCTCGGTGACGGGCAGCGCGTCCATATCGGCGCGCAAGGCGACGCGGCGCGCCGGGCGCCCATCGGCGTCGTATGCCCCGGGCGCGGTGCCGGCGATGGTTGCGATGATGCCGTTGTTTTCAAGCTTTCGGTATGGGATGCCCAGCTCATCGAGCTGTTCGCACAGCAGCTTCTGCGTGTTGGACTCATGACCGGACACCTCGGGGAAGCGATGGAGCAGGCGGCGCGCGGCAACGATGTCGGGCTGCGCGGCGGTGCCCAAACTGCGAACGAGGTCGGCGGTTGCGGCACCCGCCTGCGGAGTTTGCGCGACGGCATAAACGGCGGGAAGCGTGGATGCGGCATCGGTCATGACGGGCCCCTTTCGAAGGAGTGCGTTCTCTTTTGGTCCGCTAGCCTACCACACGCGGCCCCGCCTGCCCGCCACGCGATGCGCTATCGGCGAGAAGTAACCGAAACCGCACATGAAAGCGTAGGAAGGCGGGCGAATCGAACGCAAAAGGGCCGTGCGAACGACCCGCTGGGCGGCGGGAAATGCCGACAGGAGCCCCGGCGGCCGGCCAGCGACGCCGCGACAGGGCGCCCGCTCAAAACAGAAGCGCTATCGCCCGTCCAGCTCCCTTAGCATGGCGTCGATATGCTGCTCGGCTAGCTCGAGTTCGCCGCGTTCGGCCAAAGCGTTCGCCACCTGAACCTGGTTGCGCAGGTCGTGGCGCAAGCGCGCCGAGCGCTGGGCCATGTCGACCGTTGCCTGGTAGTCGGCCAGGTATCGGTCGAGCTCGCCGTTCAAATCGGCAGCGCGGGCATCGTCGCGCACCTTGCCGCGGAACCTGCCCACCGCAAGCAGTAGCACGGCGTCCACGCCGAAGCACAACAGCATGAGCAGGCCGAATAGGCGCAGCAGCAGCGAATCGCCGCCGCACGGCCCTACCGCTAAACCGAAGCACAGTGCCAATAGCAACGCCTGGACCACGGAGAACAACGCGAACGACGAGGCGATGACCGACACACGGCGCGACGACGGCGCGGAGGCGCCGGCCCCTTCTTCCGGATAGAACCTCCGAACCAACGCGGTAAGGCCCCAGAACAGCGCTATCTCCACGAACACCTCGAGCAGCGTCGCGCATGCGAACAACGTGGCGTTGGCCGCAACCGTTGCGTAATCGTGAACGGTAGCGCCCGCCAGGATATCGAAGGTCATATCGAGGAACAGATCCCCGGGCAGCACGATAACCAGGCCGAACGCCGATAAGGTGACGCGCCGCGCCAACGTCCCCCTTCCGAACAGCAAAGGAGCCGCGGCCATGAGCACGCCGAGCAACAGATCGGCAAACTCGGCCAAATACCCTCTCACGCACAAGGCAAACACCATAAGAGACAGGCCCACGGCCCAATATGCCCACCGATTCCGCAGATGCAGGATGCGGGATTCGAACCCCAGATACACCAGCCACGTGGGCGCGACGACGGACAGCACCACGAACGCGCCCACGGGGATACCGAGGATCATCGGCTCCATTCGCCATCACCCCCATCCTGAGCGGCCCGGTCTTGCTTCAAGATCACGCGCACGCGGTACACGCCGTCGACCTTTCCCGCCTCGAACGTGCCGTCATGGCGTCGCGCCACCTCGCGCACGATCCCCTGCCCCCAACCATGCGGCACGGACAGATCGGGGAACGGGCTTGCCGTACCGTCGTCGCCTTGATGGCCGACATCGCCCGACGGCGGACGGCTCGAACCGCCGGCACCGCCTGTCGCCGAAACGCCTTCAACCCGTCCCCGTTCCCGAGAAGGCGGGCAGCTGTTCTCCACATCGACGACCAGGTACATTCCCCACAAGCGCGCGGCGGCTTCCACGCGACGCTCCCCGTCAGGTGATTTCGCACAGGCATTGAGCGCATTGTCCAGCAGATTGGAGAACACGGCGCATAGCTCCACGCCAGGCAGCTGGATATCCGCGGAGATGTCGATCTCGGCGTGGAAGGACACGCCCGAATCCTTTGCCGCACGGGCTTTCTGTTCCAGCAACGCATCGACGGCGGGGTGCTGGCAGAATCGCTGAGGCCGCGTCCCGATAAGGGAGATGACATCTTCCAGGCTTTCGCCCGCCTTACCTGCTTGATCCGCCCGCAAGTCGGCGCGCGCCTGCTCGAGCCGCTCGCGAAGCTGATCGCGCAACGCGCTGGCCTGGTCACGCTCGCGGCGGGAACGTTGCCGCAAGGCGCTTTGCACCTGCAGCTGTTCTTGGAGCATGTTCACCTTGCTGGACGAATCAAACCATCGGCACGCCTGGTCGAGCGCGCAGAACAGCAGAAGGTCGACCGGCCCGCATACGATACCGAGCACGATGAGCGACGCATACACCCCAGCCGGCAGCTCGTAACTTGCAGAGCAAGCCAAGGGATAGGCGATCAGGCAGATCTGGCTTAAGGGGAATAGCATGCACAGCAGCTTCTGCATAAGCCGCGCGCTGCGGAGCTTCGTTATGAAGTTGAAGGCGACGACCAGCAGATACGCCGCCAAAACGCAAAGGACGGCGATCTTGAGCGAGGACATGCTGCCGAACGCCTACCGCGCGTTGAGGCCGACGTAGTGGAAGAACGAGTCACGCACCGACGTGCGTTGACGCTGGCTGACGGGCACTTCCCTGCCCGAACGAAGCAGCACACTGCCCGGGCGCAGCTCAACGATGCACGCCATGTTTACCAGGTAGCTTTTATGACATTGGACGAAGCACTCGGGCAGCATGTCGAGCATCTGGCCGAGCGTGGCGTACGTTTCGATGCATTCTCCGCGCACGGAGTGTAGGCGCACCTTGCGGCGCTCGCTTTCGACGAACTCCACCTCGACGGGGTCGACCATGGTGACCGTGCCGTTGTGCTGGATGGCCACAGGAAGCTGGCGGCTGTCCTGCAGGTTGGACAGCGCCTTGTCGAGCGCGGCGTCGAAGTCGGATTAGTTGATGGGCTTGAGCAGGAAATACGTATGCTCGGTCTGATAGACCGTCGTGCAGTACTCGACATGGCCGGAAATGTAGACGACCTGGGTGGAACTGCCCGCAGGGAAATAGCGGCGGACCAGTTCGATGCCCGAGGGATTGCTTTCGCCCAAATCGATGTCGGTGAGGAAGATGTCGACGCGATCATCCGAGGCCATAAGCGCCTCGAACGTGGTGACGCCGGATATGATGTCGACGTCAAGCCGCGACCTGCCGGGGTATTTGGACAGCATGCTGCGGAGCACCTTCTGGTACTCCTCGTTGTCCTCCAATGCAAGAAGGTGAAAAGTCCCCATCGTGCACCCCGATCCCGATTTCCCGAATTCCCGAATTCGCAACAGCGGTCACCCGCTGTTCCTATTGTTCACCTCAGATTATATACAATAAGGCAGAACCCCCCCCCTCAGATTTTGTCCAAATGCAACAAAATGCCTGGTAGAAGGAACAAACGCAGGTTTTTCAGTAGCAAGCGCAGGCGTTTTGGAAACGAACGAGGCACGATGCGACAGGGCTAACGGAGCGGATAGTTGGCGAACGGTTCAAGTGTCGCGATGCCAACAGGGGGATTCCGCTCCTACCGGCCCGGAGGAGAAGGTTTTTCGCTTTCGCGGCTCGGAACACGAGTTTTCCCGATACTGAACACACCTCCGTCCCCTGTTCACGTGGGAGCGATGCATAAACAGCGACGAACGGCAAGCTACGGCATGGCATCGGAGGGGTGCTTGTGCTGTGAATATCGAACGCAGGGTCAACCGGCTTCGAGCGACCTCACTATAATATGTCGGATGAACGATTACGAACATACCGGCTCCTCGGTGGGCAAGCACGCCGCACAGCGCCCCGATCTGGAACGCGTGCAGTTCAATGCCGCCGAAAGCCCCTACCCCACCGCCCCGCGCAACGTGCGCGAGGAGCAACGTGCCCAGGCGCAGCGCCAGCACGCGGCGGCCGTGGCGGAACAAGCCGCGCAATCGGCCGCGACGACGCAGGCGATTCCCGGGCAGCAGCAAACCCAGGCCATTCCGTGCCAGCAACCTACCGAGGCCATCGGCGGCGCACGCCGCGGCAAGCACGGCCGAGCACGCAACGCGCAGCAGGTGCGCAACAACTGGGACGCCCAGCCGACGCAAGCCGTCTACGGGCAGCAGCCCACGCAGGCGATTCCCGGGCAGCAGCCCACCGCCGCCATGCCGGGCGCCCAGGCAACCGAGGCCATGCCGCGCGGCAAGCACGGCAAACGCTCCCGCAACGGCAAACCCCGCAAGAAGAGCTTCGTCACCCGCAAGGTGGAAGCCTGGTGCTCGCGCGTGCTCGGCGCCGTAAGCGGCGAAGGCCTGGCCGAGCAGGAAGCCGAGTATGCCTCCGGCCGCACCACACGCGACTACGTGTGGAACACGATAGGCGTAGGTCTGTGGGGCATGGTGTTCCCCGTGCTCACCATCGTGGTCACGCAGCTGGCCGGCGCCGAACAGGCCGGCATGTTCTCGCTGGCCTTCGTCACGGCGCTTCTGCTCATGTTCGTGGGCAACTACGGCGTGCGAAACTTCCAAGCATCCGACCTTGACGAGGAGTACTCGTTCGCCGATTACCAGGCCAACCGCGTGCTCACCGTGGTCATCATGCTGGTGGCCGGCATCACGTACTGCAAGTTCCGCGGATATGCCGACCAGATGTGGCTCATGAGCCTGGGCGTGTACCTATACAAGGCGGTAGATGCCCTGGCCGACGTGTACGAAGGCCGCCTGCAGCAGGTTGACAAGCTCTACCTTGCCGGCATTTCGCAGGCCTTCAGGTCCGCCGCGGCGCTCATCGGATTCTCGCTTGCGCTGCTCATCACGCGCAACGTGGGAGTGTCGAGCATCGTCATGGCCGTCATCGCCGCCATCACGTTCGTGGTGTTCACGTTCCCGCTGGCCCAGCTTGAGACGCCGAAGTCGCGCAGCGCGAACGCCAAGCGCGTGATAGGCCTGCTCAAGCAGTGCTTCCCGCTGTTCGTGGCGCTGTTCATGTACAACCTCATCGACAACATG
>ERZ1034928.141-NODE-141-length-43502-cov-614.856469_pt1 | contig 43502 bp, 74 predicted proteins | sample MGYA00520627_ERZ1034928 | MGnify/ENA primary metagenome ERZ1034928 (study PRJEB33766, sample SAMN09781755) | gut metagenome | biome: gut microbiome | host: Homo sapiens | place: Madagascar | study: EMG produced TPA metagenomics assembly of the PRJNA485056 data...
CCCCTAGACCGTGCCCCCTCTCGACAAAAGATGGAGAACATCGGGTGTGCGCTAAAAAAAATCGTGTGGATGCTGGCAATAAATGGGAATAAAGAGGTGAGAACGAAATGGCTACAGGGAAGCTGACACGGGCGGCAGTGAAAAAAGCGCTGCTGGAGCGGCTGAAAAAAATGAACGCCTGCGACGCGGCAAACAAAGACCTAATGGAGCAGTATTTGGATGCGCGGGACAGGCTCATGCGGCTGGAAGATGCCTACATTGACCGATGGAACGAGTACGACGAGGCGGAGACAAACAAAATCGCAACGGAAATTGCGAACATGGGGAAACTCATGAACGCTATGGGGCTGAATGAGACCACCAAGCGCCGCGAGAAGATCGAGGCGGAAATCCGGGAACAGTTGCAGGCCAAAGGGTTGGGCGGGCCGGTGTTTGAAGATCGGATTTCTCAGTTCCTGGCGCTGTGGGACGCTTTCCAGGAGGCAAATAAAAGTCTCCGGGAGCGGGGCCGAAGCTATTTCACCACATCAAGTTCCGGCAAACAGTATGAAAAGGACAACACGGCAAGTCGGGATATTGTGACATTCGCAAAGGCCATGCAGGACGCGCTTGATTCCATGGAAATCACCGTGAAGGGGTACACAAATCCGGACGATGATGAGCTTTGAGAATTGATTGCCCAGAAATCACAACATATCTCGACATGATTAAGCACGACGAGGAATACCCCGTGTGCAAAGAGCAGAAAATGCTCGGAAATTTCGTAAAAAACGTTTTCGAAACCGAAAAATTAAGCATAAATCGTGAACAACTAAGCAAATATTTAGGCTATCAAAAGTATTTTCCATACAAGCTTTTTGAGTGGGAAATCTTTATGTTCACGCTGCACAACTGCGTATACCGGGAGGATGGATTGCTCAGATTCCCGGAGGCGTTTTTGTATATGGGACGCGGCGGCGGCAAGAACGGATACCTGTCTTTCGAGGATTTTTGCCTACTGACGCCGGTAAACGGCGTAAAGGACTACCACATCGACATCTTTGCCAACTCCGAGGATCAGGCAAAAACATCCTTTACGGATGTTTACAACGTCATGGAGCGGAATGAACGAAAGCTACAGAAGTTTTTCAAATGGAATTTGGAGGTTATCACGTCAAAGCAGACCGGGTCACAGCTGCGGTTCCGGACATCCAACGCGAAGACGAAGGACGGCGGACGGCCTGGCAAGGTGGATTTTGATGAATTCCATGCCTACGAAAACTATGACGTTGTGCGGGTCGCGAAGACCGGATTGGGCAAAAAGGAATTCCCACGGAGCACGATTATTACAACGGACGGCGACGTACGGGACGGCCCTCTGGATCATATGTTAGCCCGAAGCAAGCAGATTTTGCAGGGAGCGATTCCGGATAACGGGCTGCTACCGTTTATCTGCAAGCTTGACGCAAAAGAAGAGGTAAACGAGGAGCGGAACTGGTACAAGGCCAACCCGAGCCTACGGTACTTTCCAAACCTAATGGACGAACTGCGGCGGGAGTATGCGGACTACAAGATGGACAACATCGGCAATGCCGCATTTATGACCAAGCGAATGAACATCCCGCAGGGCAGCATGGAAACCGAGGTCACGGCCTGGGAAAACATTGTGGCTTGCAGCAGGACGGCGAAACGGGAGCCGGACGTGTGGGTAGCCGGAATGGACTTTGCCCGCACGACAGACTTTGTAGCCGTGGTGCTGTTCGGACTGGCCGGGGACGAATGGGTCTGGCAACAGCACACATGGGTTTGCAGCCAGTGCAAAGACCTGAGCCGGATCAAGTTTCCGATTCAGGACGCTGTGGAGCGGGGGCTTATTACCTGGGTGGAAGATGTGGAGATACCGCCGGAGCTACCGGCCAAATGGCTGTCTGAACAGATGGCGGAAAAGCGGGTGATCGGCGTGGCAATCGACGATTACCGATTTGGGATCATGAAAAAGGCGCTGGAGGGCGTCGGCTTTGTGTCAGGAAAGGACGGCAACATTCTACAGGTCAAGGGGCGGAACATTATGCAAATCGCCCCAAGGCTGATTGCCCAGCTGAACCGGCAGCAGGTGGCGTTTGGAGACGATGCGCTGATGCGGTGGTACATCAACAACACCAAGCAGCTACTGGACACCAGAGGCAACATCACCTTTGGCAAGATCGAGCCAAAGACGCGAAAAACGGACGGCTTCATGGCGGCGGTGGCTGCGGTGACAATGGTGGATCGGCTGGAGTTGGAGCAAGCAAACAGCGCCATGGGGTTTGGCGTATTTACATTCTGAGTCAAGGAGGCCGGTATGGGAGCATTCCAAAATTTTGTGGACTGGCTGTCGGGCAAAAAAACCGGAGATTACAAAATCGAGGCGGAGCCTGTGGCAGGGACTGCGGAAACGGCAGAAAAAATACTGGATATCAAAATGCTTATGATGGCAAGCGCTGCGGGATACCTGGCGGCGGGGCTGTCTATGTGCCGGTGGCGCACGATTAAGGACGGCAAAGAGGAGAAGGGCGCGGAGTTTTTTCGGCTGAATAACCGGCCAAACGGGAACCAAAGCAAAGCGGAGTTTTGTGCAAGGCTGGTGTTCTGGTTGGCGATGCAAAACGAGGCGCTGGTGTTCTCGCCAAACGGGAAAGACCTGTATGTGGCAGACAGCTGGAACGTGGAGCGCCGGGGGACACAGCCGGATATCTACCGGGATGTGAGCGTAGACGATGACACTCGGACATATACATTCAGCGCCGCAGAAGTCATGCATATCAAAATGGACTGGACGGGGCTGGCCCCGCTACTCAGCAGCATCGGCGACGAGTACGAGACCATGATTGGGACAGCATACGGCGGATACCGGCGGCAAAGCGGGACAAAGGGCGTATTAAACATCGTAGGGCTGGAATCCGGAACGGAAGCCCAGCGAACGGCGCTAATAAACCGGCTGCAAGCCCAGCTCAAAACGTTTTTTAACAGTCAAAACGGGGCTCTGACCCTGAATACGGGCTATACCTACACACCAATTGCGACATCGGCCAGGAACACCAGCGAAATGAACGATATCGCAAACATGACGGACGAGTTTGCCGAACGGCTGGGGCTGGCGCTTCGGGTGCCGGTGGCCTTGATGAAGGGCAGCGTAGAGAACACCGAAAATGCAAGAACCGACCTTGTGATGTTTGGCATCCGGCCCATTGCACAGGCGTTTGAGCAGGAATACAACGCAAAGAGGCTGGGCGAAAAGGAATATACGCGGGGGTCGAGGCTGTTTATTGACCCACTGCCAATCCAGCTGGGGGACACCAGTGCCCTGCCGCAGTTCTGCGAACGAATGACCAGCTGCGGACAGTACAGCGTGGACGAGCTTAGAGACCTGCGTGGAGAGCCGCTGCTGGGAACTCCGGAGGCGCAGAAACATTACATCACCAAAAACTACGGATTGCTGGAAAACCCGGATGAAGCGGCGGGACAAGCCGCAGACGGGGCACAGGGCTCTAAGGACAACGATACGCCGGAAGGGGGTGAGACAACATGATCGTGCCATATCAGTTTGCGGCACCGGCGCAGGAAAACGAACCGGCTCACCTGTATATTCTGGGTGACATCGTAGAAGGCGCGTGGACTTGGCCAGGGGAAGGAAGCCCGGTGACACTGCTGGACAAACTGGGCGAATGCGGCGCAAAGGAGCTGATTTGCCACATTGATTCTTACGGCGGCAGCACGTCGGCGGGAATCGCCATGTACAACATGCTTAAAAATTGTGGGGCAAGCGTTACCACCATTGCGGAGGGATTCTGCTGCTCGGCGGCAAGCCTGGTGTTTATGGCGGGGAGTAAACGGCTCATGCGGGGCGCAAGCCTGCTCATGATCCACAACGCATGGGCAAATGCAGCGGGGAACGCGGCAGAACTGCGAAAAACAGCGGATGATTTGGACAAAATCAGCAAAACTGCCGCGAACATCTACCGGGAGCACACGAGTCTGGAAGACGGAAAGCTGGAGGAGCTGCTGGATGCGGAGAGCTGGATCGACCCAGAGGAGGCCGTACAGTGGGGGTTTGCCACGGCGGTAGAGCAGGAGAAAACGCAGGAGGATGCAGCGTATTCCTCGGCGTTCCAGTGCATCAAAGACGCGCTGAGAAAAAAACCGGAACCGCCAAAGACGGCATTCCAAAAAATGTTTCAAAAATTTTTGTAAAGGAGCGAAAGCGAATATGGGAATCAAAATGACCAAGAGCCTGGAAGACAGCAAGAAGGAGTTTCGCGCTGCGTATTCTTCCGCCATGCAGGAGGGCAGCGAACAGAAAATGATTGCATGCCTGGAGAGCTACAGCGAAAACGTGTGCGCGGCAATGCTTCAGGAGGCGAGAAGCCTGACAGAGGAGCAGCGGGGCAATACTGCGGTATTGGCGGCAAGGGGCGTTCGGCAGCTGACCAGCGAGGAAACCGCATACTACAAGGCCTTGACGGCGGCAATGAGAACGGACGTGTCCGGCGTGAAAAACGCGCTGACTGACATTTCCGTCACCATGCCGGAAACCATCATCGACCAGGTGATGCAGGATGTAAAGTCCAACTTTGAACTGCTGGACGCCATTGATTTTGTAAACTCCAGCTACATGACCAGCTGGATTTATAACAAGCAGGGCGTACAGACCGCAAAGTGGGGCGCAATCGGCAGCGCCGTCACCAAGGAGCTGTCCGGCGCGTTTGGCAAAATCAGCGTGACCACCTGCAAGCTGACAGCATTCATGGCGGTGAGCCAGGACTATCTGGATCTGGGCGCGGCATGGCTCGACCGGTACGTGCGGGCAATTCTCACCGAAGCGGCAGGAACAGCCATGGAGGCTGCAATCGTGGACGGCGCAGGAAACGCAGACAGCGCAGACTGCCCGGTTGGCATGACCAGAGACCTGGACAAGGGCAACACAGACGGTTCCACCGGACTGACCACCTATCCCCAGAAGACCGCAACCAAGGTGACGAGCCTTGACCCGGCGACTTACGGCGCGATCCTGGCAAAGCTGTCGAAGACTCCCACCGGAAGAAACAGAAAGGTGAGTGGCGTGATCCTGGTGTGCAATCCGGAGGACTACTTTACCAAGATTATGCCTGCAACTACCTATATGACGCCTTCCGGCGGATACGTGTCTAACGTTCTCCCGTTCCCCACCAGGGTTATTCAGAGCGAGGGATGCCCCAAGGGAAAGGCCGTGGTTGGCCTTGGAAAGCAGTACATCGGAATGCTCGGAGCGGGCAGCAAGAGGGGCGTTGTCACCTATGATGACTCCGTACAGTTCCTGGAGGACAACCGGGTTTACAAGATTCGGCTGCTTGGCAATGGACGGCCCAAGGACAACACCAGCTTTGAGGTGCTGGACATCTCCGCGCTGGAAGCGCTGGCCTATAAAATCGTGCAGGAGAGCACCGGAGAAGCGGTGGGAGGCTAAACCATGGCACTGATGGAAGATGCGCTGGCGTATCTCCAAATCACCTGGAAGGACAAAACCCTCCAGCGTAAGCTGGAGGGCGGGATTGAACGGGGGAAAGTGCTGCTGGAGGAATATGCCGGGACAACGCTCAACTTTGACGTTCCGGGCACGCCGCAAGCGCTGCTGTTTGATTATCTCCGGTACGTGCGGAGCGACGCCACGGAGATGTTTGAGATCAACTATCAGCGCGACCTGATGCGTCTGAGAAATCTGTACGGCGTAAACGGGGAGGAACTGGAGGAGTAGAAATGCGAAAGATCGAAACCCCTCTGGGGCCGCAGACGTTCACGGACGGGCTTGCCATTTTCCACCGGGTAAAAAATGAAGCCGGAAAGGGCGATAGGCCAAAATACGCCATGGCGGAATTTCTCCGCGTGCCGTTTACCGAGAAAAAGGTAGGCGACGTAAGGTATTATGCGGCCATGCAGGCGGACAGCCGGATTTCGAAGGTGGTCAGGATTCCACGCGTCTCAGGCATTCAGCCCTCCGGGGACATCGTGACGCTTTCCGGGGATGACCGGCAATACAAGGTACAAAAAGTCGCACGGAACACCATGACAACCCCGGAGAGCCTGGACGTGACGCTGGAGATCAGCAAGACACAGTACAAAACGGAGGTGGCCGAGGGTGACAGTACAGGAGTTTAAGGACAAGCTGGTAGAGGCGGTCAGCGTGCCGGTCTACCACCTGATGGCGGCCCCGGACGACGAATGCCCCGTGCTGTGCTGGCAGGAGCTGGAGACGAACAGCAGCTACGGGGACGATGCACCGGTGGCAACCGTGGCACTGTGCCAACTGGACTATTACACCACAAAAGAATACGACGATGTACCGGGAACCATCCAACTGGCGCTTAATGACATGGGCGTAAATTATCAGTTTGACGGCATGGAATATGACAACGACCGGGAGGAATGGCGGTATACCTGGACGGTGACATTTTTAGGCGGTGTGTAGCCGTGGGGAAGATCATATTTACCAGCGACTCCCAAAAGCTGTTTGAGCTGGCTCTGGACGCAGGGGAAGAAAACGTGGAAGCGGCAGTGGAAGCCGGGGCGAAGCTGCTGAAAACCTACACCTACAACAAGGGCAGGGCCATGGGCGTAAAGCGAACCGGCGATACGCTGAGGGCTCTGACCGTGAAAGCGCCGAAAAAAGGTGCGGATGGCTGGGAATGCTACGTGACCTACACCGGGCGGAACCGAAAGGGGAACCGAAATGCGGAAGTGGCATTTATTAACGAATATGGCAAACGGCACCAACCGGCAAGAGCGTTTAACCGACTGGCGGTAGAAACAGGAGAACAGGCAATCGTGCAGCGCATGGAAGACGTGCTGCTGACGGAAAAATAGAAAGGAATGATTTGATGGCAACCAATAAGTTTGGCGTGGGCGTGAGACGGATGATGATTTTTCCGCTGAAGGCGGAGACAGACACGGCAATCCCCACCTATGATGCAGCGCTGGAAATCGGCGACACCAACGCGATTAAGGCCAGCCCCACCACGGCGAACGCTACCGCAGACGGCGACGACAAGCAGGTGGCGAATATCTCCCAGGTGACAGTCTGGACGGTGGAATGGACAGGCTGGGGAGTACCGGCAGAAACTGCGGCCAAGCTGTACGGCCACACTCTGACCGGCACCGGAACAAAGCAGGTGGACGAAAAAATGGAGGATATCGCGCCCTACGTCGGCATCGGCTATCTGCGGACGATGGCAGACAAAACCAATAAAAAGACCTTTATGGCCTACTACTACTACAAGGCACAGGCGGTGCAGGGAGACGAGGAGAGCGATTCCGGCGGCTCCAGCCTGACCCTTGCTTCTACCGCTGTGACCTTTAACGCAATCGAGCCGAGCTTTGGCCCCACCAGAAGCTACCAGGAGTTTGACACTGAGGATGAGGCGGTGGAGTGGCTTAAAACCAAGGCCGGTCAGGCGGGTTAAACTATGGGCGGCGTACTGAATATGCCGAGGGTGACACTCGGCGGATGGAAATTCCGGCTCCTGTGGAACGGGCGGGCCATGATTGAATGGACACAGCAAGCGGATGAAGACCAGGACTACGGGTTTGAAAACCCGGAGCGGGTGGCAGCAATAATGCACCTGATGGCGCGGGAAGCATCCGCCGCTTGCAGCGTCTACGGCTACGATGCAGACCCGGTACCGGACACGGAAGAACTGGAAAAATATCTCCGGTACGCTGCGGGGCCCTGGGAGATACAAAGCGCGATTGACAGCATCAATGCGGCCATTATGTACGGAACCTACCGGGACTACAAACCAGAGGAAAGCGACATGGTGGACATTGACACGATCGAGTTAAAAAAAAACTAAGTGAAATGGGTGCCGCGCCGGACGACGACACACTATCGGCGGCAAGCTATATAGCGGTGGGCGTCCGGTGCGGCCTTAGCATCCAGGAGACCTTGCAGTACCCAGTCGGGATCATCACCGACCTTTGGGAGATTTACAAGCAGTCACACGGAATCAAGGACGACGAAGCGTAGGAGGCGGAGGAATGGCGAAAAGCACCGGAAGAAGTATTGCGACCAAGGTGTCAATTGAGGGCGAAAAACAGTACAGGTCTGCGGTGACGAGCATCAATACTGCGCTGAAAACGCTGAAAACGGAAATGACAGCGGTTACGGCAACGTTCCAGACCAATGCCAACTCGCAGGAAGCAATTAGTGCAAAACTGAGCGTCCTCACCCGCACTCTTGAAAAGCAGCGAGAAAAAATCACAGTGCTGAACAATGCCATCAAGGCAGGAAAGACGGCACAAGACCAGCTGAAAACGGCGATTGAAAACACCAAGAACCAGCTGGAAGACAACAGAAAAAAGCTGGAAGCCACGGATGCGGCGACGCAAAAGAGCGGAAAGCAGTGGCTTACCTACAAAAACCGGTTAGATGCAGCGAAAGCGGAGCTGGAAGCGCTGAAAAACACGACTGAGGATACATCCAGCGAACAAGCGGAGCTTGAAAAAGAGATCAACGACCTAAACGGGAAAATGGACGCGCTGAACACCAGCACAAACGGCGCGGCGGAGGAAACCGGGAAGCTACTGGAGACACAGGCAAAGCTGACAAAAGACCTTACCGTGCAGGAAAACAAGCTCCAGAGCACAACAAACAAAACAGAAAAATGGCAGCAGCAGCTAAACACCGCGAAAGCGGAGGAAGCGAATCTGACTGTTGAAATCAATAAAACAAACGGGTACCTGGAAGAAGCGAAGAACGCCTCCGATCGTTGCGCCACCTCCATTGACAAGATGGGCAAGGAAGTCAAAGAAGCGGCAGAGGACATGGGGGACGGCGCAGACAGCGCGTCCCGGGTCGGCGAATCCTTTGACACCCTGTCCTCCATACTGGTTACTTCCGGCGTTGCTGAGGGAATCCGCAAGGTTGCGTCGGCGCTGAAAGAATGCGTGGACGTGTCGGCAGATTTCCACTACACCATGGCGACGGTGCAAGCGGTATCCGGCGCGACCACGGACGAAATGGGCAAGCTGGAGGCACAGGCGAAAAGCTATGCATCTACCACGGTGTTTATGGCCCAGGACGTGGCGAACGCCTATCAGGTCATGGGTCAGGCGGGCTGGACGGTAGACGAGATGCTGGACTCCATGGCGGGCACCATGAGCCTTGCATCGGCCTCCAGCGAGGATTTGGGAGACACGACCAACATTGTTGTGGACGCTATGACTGCATTCGGCTATGGTGCGGATCAAGCGGGACACTTTGCGGACGTGCTGGCAAGAGCTTCGGCGGACACAAACACCTCGGTGGCCCTGCTGGGCAACAGCTTCCAGGCCTGTGCTACAACAGCGGGCGGTATGGGCTACAGCATTGACGACGTGGCGGTAGCTTTGGGAATTATGGCAAACAACGGCCTCAAAGCGGAGATGTCCGGCACGGCGCTGACCACGGCGCTGACCAGAATGTCCGGCGCAAACGAGACGGCGAACGGGGCCATGGAAGACCTGGGTCTTACCATGTTTGACACAAGCGGGAAGGCAAAGCCGCTGGGACAGTTCCTCGGGGAGCTGCGGGACAGCTTCGCGGGGATGACCGAGGAGCAGAAGATTAACAACGCCTATATGCTGGCGGGTCAGCGGGGCATGAAGGGTCTGCTGGCTATTGTCAATGCCAGTGACGAGGACTGGAACAACCTGACGGAATCCATTGCAAACTGCTCCGGCGCGGCGGAGGATATGTCCAATATCCAGCTGGACACCTACACCGGGCAGGTAAAATTGACGCAAAGCGCGTTGGAAGGGCTGAAAATCGCGGTAGGAGACAAGCTGACACCGGCGCTGGGAGAGCTGGCGGAAGGTTTTACAAAGGCGCTCAACGGCATGACGGGGTTTGTCAACAACAACGAGGCGGCGGTGCCGGTGATTACAGGCGTGGTGGCGGCGCTGGCAACGTTTACAACCGGGATCACAGTAGCGACAACAGCGGTAAAGGTGTTCCAGTTGGTGACAAGCACACTAGGAGGAGTATTAAATCCGATCGCCTTGGCAATCGGAGGAATCAGCATTGCGGCGGGGCTGTTGGTGACGGATTTCACGGCGCTGGGTGGTGCAGAAGAAGACTTCCGGGCAAAACACGAAGCAACAATGGCGAGTTTTGACACCGAAACGGAAAACGTGGCGGTGTTGGCGGCAAGACTGGACGAACTGACAAGCAAGTCAAGTCTTAATGCAGCAGAGCAGGCGGAAGTGGAAGCAATCGTCGGGAGCCTGAACGGCAGCATCCCGAATCTGGGGCTTGAATACGACAAACTAACTGGCAGCGTGAATATGACAACGGACGCCATCGTTGCAGCGGCAAAAGCGATGGCGAACCAGGAAAAAATCACAGAAGACTATGAGCTGCTGAACACGTTGACCGATAAATTGGCGGAATCGCAAAACACCCTCGGAGAGTCCGAAATCAGCCTTGCGGAGGCGCAAGACACATACGACACGGCGCTGAAAGAATACAACGAGCATTTGGGTGAAGCACCGGGCGTTGTGTCCGAATACAAAGATGCGCTGAACAATGCGAAAGATGATCTGGAATTTTGGGAAGAACAGGTACAACGGGACACGGACGCGACAAGCGGATATCAAACGGAAATCGACAACACGACGGCAGAAATCAAAGAGCTGAGCTCTGCGACCACAACAGCAAGCGAAGAAAACGAAAATTTTGCGGAGTTTACGGAAGCCGCCGGGGATGCTCTGGAAGCCGAAACCGAGGAGATGAAGGAGGCCAACGAGGCACTGGCGGATGTATACGCCAAGGCCAAGGACGCAACGGAATCCGGCGGAGACCTAAGAGACGTTTATAACGAGCTGGAAAGCGAGTTTGAAAAGTACAAGGACGCCGCGTCGGAGGCGGCGGTAAAGACAGCGGAAATACAGCTGGCGGCACTGAACCTGAGAGCCACCAACGAGGAACTGATTACGCAGTATCCGGGATTGGTGGCCGGGGTGGAAAGCCTGGGCTATCCGTTGGAAAGCCTCAGTCAATGGCTGATTAACAACGAGATCAGCGCGGAGGAATGGGGCGAAGGCGTAAACAGCGTCAAGGACGGAATTGTAAACGGGTTCCAAGAGCTGAGTACGGACGCAGGAATCTCACTGTCGGAAATGGCGGCGAACCTGAAACACAACGTGCAGGCATACCAGAGCTGGGACGAGAACCTGACATACCTGATGCAGCAAGCGGTTGATGCGAACGATCAGGGGGCAATCGACCTGGTAAACCAGATGCGAGACCTTGGCGTAGGGTATGCGGCCCAGGTGCAGGCCATGCGGGACGACACGTCGGGAATATTCTGGGACATGGCGGACGACATGGAAGCGGCAGGTCAGGCGGGCGCAACCGGCTACTACAACGGGGTAGAAGGGAGCAAAGAAAGCGCCACAGGCGTATGGAACGAAATCAGCACGACAGGTGCAACGGAAGCACAAACAGGAGATTACGAAGGAGCCGGTGCGGCCAACGCAGAGGATTACGCGGGCGGGGTAGAAGACCAGACTGGAACCGTGGAAACGGCTGCGGAGGCGGTATCGGACGCCGGTGCGGGCGCTGCTGAGGGCGAAAAGAGCAAATACAGGGACGCAGGCGGGAGCGCGATCACCCAATTCAAAATCGGGATGCTGGGCAAGCAAGAAAGCGTCAAGGTGGCGGCGCAGACCATAGCGGCAAGCGCGGCAAGTCAGTTTAACTCTGTGAGCTGGTACAACGTTGGATACAACATTGCAGCGGGCGTGGCGAGAGGAATCAACGCAAATAGCTGGATGATTAAACAAGCGGCGGAAAATGCTGCGCAGAATGCATACGAGGCGGCAAAAGACAAGCTGGGGATTCGGTCTCCAAGCCGGGTCATGGCAGAGGTAGGCCGGTATTATGACGAGGGCTTTGCACAGGGCATTACGGAGCATATCAGCGAGGTAACAAAGGCGGCGAATCGGATGTCACGGGAAAGCGCAACGGGCGTTTATGGAGCAGGAAGAAGCGCAGAAACGGCGAAAAAGAGCGCGGGCAAAGACAACGGGAATCAGAAGCTAGAAAAAATACTGGAGCAGTACCTGCCGGAAATCGTAGAAAAGATGGACAACGGGAGCGGGATCACTGCAAAGGGGCTGGCGAAGGCGGTAGCGCCGTATATCGACAGCGATCTCGGAAATAAAGAACGGAGGAAGCGCCGTGGCAACTAATCACTACCACTCGGTAAATTTTGCGAGAGAGGCAAACGGGGAGACAGTAACGTACAACTCCTATGAGGATTGGGGGCTGTACCTGACGGAGCCGGTGGTGGTATCCGCCCCGGAACCAAACACCTACATGGTGGAGGTTCCAGGGCGGAACGGAAGCCTCGACCTGACGGAAAGCACCATCGGGACAGTGACCTATCAGGACCGGGAGATTGAGTTTCCGTTCCTCTGCCGGAAGAAGCGAAGGGAATGGAACAAAATATACACGGACGTGATGAATGCGGTACACGGGAGAAAATGCGAGATTACGTGCAGTGACGATCCGGAATACACCTATGAGGGACGGGTGACGGTGGACGAATGGGACGCTGACGGGACAATGGCATTTCCGACGCTTCGGGCGACGGTAAGACCGTTTAAGACCGAAAAAACGGAGCGGGAATATGCGGTGGAGCTGTCGGCAGAGAGTGAAAAGAAAATCAGGCTGATTGGCGTCAGGAACGATATGTATACGCTAAACTCCGGCAGCGGTGACGCGAAGAAAACGGTGATCGTATTTGGCTCTAAAAACGTAAGGAGCGTTGACTGGAGCCTTTTTAAGGCACTGACGGTGGAATACGACAAAAAAGCCGGAAGGAAAGTAAGCATCACGGTCAAAGCCGGGGAAAAAAGCGTGGGAAGCCTGGAGCAGGTGCAGAGCACGCATAACGCCTGGACACTGGAAAAAGCCAAAACCACAATCGATTGGGGAAAAATCTACAGAGTGACCGTGACGGGAGATGTAAGCAACGTAAAGATATACGGGACGCTGCAAGCAAACGCGACAATCACGGTGGAAGGGTCGGCGAAGCCGGTAATCCCAACCATTGAGACAACCGCAGACGTAAAGATCACGGTCAACGGGCAGGCCTATGACGTGACCGAAGGAACCTATTTTAACGAAAATATTATAATCCGGAATGACCCGGTGACGTTTGCAATCGCGGCAAAGAATGCAGTGACCGGCGGAGAGACTGTGACGGTCCGGTACAGGAGGGGAAGCCTATGAACGTGAACAGCAACCCGGCGCTGTGGGCGATTTATGCGGGGGATGTGTGCATCGACCATCCGAACCTGTACGATCAGGGACGGGTAGTTGCGGACATCGAAATTGATCTGGAGGTAAACGCACATGGGTCGATGAAATTCACGGTGCCGATTACAAACCCCGGGTATGATACGGCAACACAGCTGGGGACGGTTGTAATTGCAACTTACGGAGGGAGAAAAGTATTCCGGGGGCGGGTGGCGGACACCACGCGGGACTTTTACAACAATGTGGAGGTGTACTGTGAGGGACAGTTGGCGTTCCTTTGCGACTCCATGCTGCCGCCGTTTGCCTACAAGGGCACCGTGACAAACTTTTTGAAGTTTATCCTGGACACCCACAACAGTGAGGTGGAGGATTACAAAAAGCTCTACCTGGGGACTGTGACGGTGACAGACCCGGACAACAATGGGGTGTTGGTACGTTCCAGCGAATCCAGCATATCCAGCTGGGAGGCCGTCTCGGGGCGGCTGATTGATATGCTGGGCGGGTATGTGATGGTCAGGGAGACAAACGGAAAATATTATGTGGACTACCTGGCGGAGCTGACCGAGAAAAGCAACCAGACCGTGGAATTCGGGGAAAACCTGCTTGATCTGGAGGAGCACATTGACACCGAGAACATTGTAACGGTGCTCTACCCGTTCGGTGCGCGAATCGAAGAAAACGGCACCAACGAGAACACCTACGACAAATACATGGAGGAGCCGGAATCACAGGGGCTAACGGAATGGCACGGAAACCGGGTGACGGTGCGGGAGGCTAACAGCGGAACCATGTATGTGGAAGATGCGGATGGAATCAACGTGTGGGGAAAAATCTGGGGGACGAACGTATGGGACGATGTGACACTGCCCAGCAATCTGCTGACCAAGGCAAAAGAATGGCTCAAAAACCAGGTAAAGGCCACGACGACCATCGAACTGAACGCCGTAGACCTGAACATTGTAAACATTGAGATTGACGATATCCAGCTGGGGGAAATCGTACACGTGAGGTCAGCACCGCACGATCTGGAGACGGATATGCCGTGCCTCAAAATCCATCTGGAGCCGGGAGCACCGGACAAAAGTACGGTGACGCTGGGGGCAACGGCAACGGAGCTGACCAAGAGCATTGCGAAAGAAAAGCAGGAAGCCACGACACCGGAGGAGATTGTGAAAAAGGTGTGGGAGCGGATGACGGCGGCTGAGGGGGTGGCGACGTAATGTACACCATCAAGCGGGAGACGCTGGCGGCAATCACGAAAAAAATCCGCGAGAAGACACACCGGACGCAAACGATTCTCGGGGAGAATATCCCGGCGGAAATTGAAACGATCTGGGCAAAGCCGCCGAACATCAACACAAACGGCGGGGTATCGCCGGACAGCTCAAACTTTGACGGGGCCATGGCGGCAGTGATTTGCGGCATGACATATTGGGATGCAAAGGCGAGCGGAACAAGGGCGTTTGCATACCAGGACGGATACGGCCCGATGAAGCCGACCGGAGCGGACGGAACCGGGAGATTGTCCGACGAAAGCGGTGCGGGCGTTATGGACTGCTCATCTTACACCGGTTTCGTGCTGCGGGGGATCGGGTATCTCAAAAGCCCGTTTGCGGGGATAACCGGGGCGAATCAGTCCTACGCTCCACAGAACGTGAAAGCGACAAATGACGCATGGGCGGAACCGTTTTTTGATAAGCAACCGCTGGATGCAGACATTGCATACATCGGGGACAAATACAAGACGACGGACGGGTACCTGCGGATTGTGACAGCCTCGGACATTGCGGCCTACTATGCCAGAATGGCACTGACCTTCTGGCCTGGGGAACGGAACGTGAAGCCAGGAGACCTGTGCTTTTTCTACAAAACAAACGACAACGGGACACTGGTGTATCCAAAGCGATATTTCGGGATCAGCCACGTGGGAATGATGATTAGCGAGGACAAATTTTTGAACATCACCAGTTACCCGGCAAGCGGAAACCTGATTGTAACAAATACGTCGGCAAGAGCACCGTTTCTATACGCGAGGCCGCTGTACGGGGCGCTGACAAACGGCGCACGCGGAGATTTAAGCGCAGGGGGAACAGACCTTATTCCGGACGTTTGGTCGGGAATATCGCAAGGGAGCAGCACCACAAACGGGCTGGGATTCACGCTGACCGGGAAAAAATTGAGCCTGAGCGGACAGGCAACGTCCGGCATTACAAAAACGCTGATCTCAAAATCCTGCCCGGTTCAGCTGCCGCCGGGAACATACAAGCTATCCGGATTTGTCAACGGAACGGGAACCAATACGAAAAATGCAAGCCACTCCATGTGGGGAATCCGGCTATATGATGCAGACACCGGAAGCGGGATCACAGGCACGACAACCAGCAGTGACGGGGCCAGCACGGCAGAGCGAACGCCGGTGTGGGATATCGGAGGCGGCGCGACGTTTACGCTGACGGGGACAACGAGGGTTTACGCAAATATGTGGCTGACAAGCAGCATGGACGTGAGCGGGATTTCGGCAGAACCGAAACTGTATAGAATGTGAAAGGAGTGAGGGAATGGAAATCGAGCTATCTAACGGCCAGCTGAAATTCTGGCAGTGGGATACCAAGCAGAAAGTCCAGGTGCCGGAGAATGTGCCGACGGTGCATTTTAAGTTTGGGAGTTCTGCGGTGCAGTTTCCGGTAACAGACCGGTGGGTGGACGTGCCGGACGAGCTGCTGCAAACCGGGAAGGACATCCTCCTTTGGACTTACAAAAAGGATCACACCCTGGACGCGGCACGAATCCCGGTGGAGCGCAGGCCGAAACCGGCGGGATACGCATACACACCAACGGAGATCAAAACGTGGGAGGCGCTGGACGCACGAATCGAAGCGCTGGAAGCCGCAAATGTCCAGCCGAACTGGAATCAAAACGACACCAGCGCGGCGGACTATGTGCGCGGAAGAACGCATTACGTTGGCGCAAAGCACGATGTGAGGACCATCAATCAGTACGCAGGGCATTTTGAGCCCGAATTGGGGCTTATCGTCGGAAACTCTTACCGGGTGTGGTATGACGCTGGAAATGGGTTTGGAGGTGACACAGCCGCCAAAGAATTTGTTTGCCAGACTCTCAGTGCTGGCGATGGGGCGGCGCCAAATCCCTACGATGGGAAACCCTACGTTGGGAATGCCGACGCAAACGGAGCCCCCAACCCATACCTGATTTTTGACAACAGTATTTTGCTCCACGCTGGTTTTAGCCACGTCGTGACCCCGACAAGGTGGAAAATCGAAGGTGACTTTGCGTCCGTCAAAACCCTTGACTTAAAGTACATCGACCCGGGGCTGCTGAAACGCATTCAGGCCCTGGAAGATGGCGGTGGCGTTGCCGGTGTATCCTCCGTCAACGGTGAGACCGGGCACGTGACTATCACCGCCTCTGGGATTGGAGCTGCCACACCGAGCGAGGTTACCTCTGCTGTAAATAGTGCCTGGAGCGAGGCGCAGAAGAAGTTGCAACCGATGTTTGATGCCAAACAGCCAGTCGGTGACTACATTACGCAGGACGGGCTACAGACCGCCACCAATGCCGCACTAGCTCAGGCCAAAGCGTCCGGGGAGTTTGACGGGGCGCAGGGGCCAAAAGGAGACACGGGCGCGACAGGACCCACCGGCCCAGCTGGTGCTGGATTGGATGTCACCGGTGCAACCGTAGGCCAGACCGTCAAAATCTCTGCGGTTGATGATAACGGGGTACCGACGGCGTGGGTGCCGGTGGATATGGCGTCAGGCGGAGGCGCATGGGAAAAACTGTACGATGGGACAATGCAAATTGAGCAAGAAACGATGGCGGTCGAAGTCGATATGCCGAGGAATGATTCCGCAAAGGGATTCCAGATATATTTGCATTTTGCGAAGAACGTGGCACAGGCGTGGGCTGATGCAAAGAAAATCGATGTTAAAATAAATGGTGCATCATGTGGATATTTTACCTTTATGGATAAATTAGTATCGGATTATTATGTCTTTGCAAAGAGAGAGTTTGATTCCGTTGGGCGAATAGAGTACGTAACTACAACCGTAAAACCGAATTATAACAAACTTAATATGTTTGTGCAGCTAGCAAATGGAAGCGGCTATGGGCAGAAGAATGACGGGAAAATCAGTATTTTCCTTGCATCCCCATATGCTGGCTCCATTGAATTGTTGGTCTATGGTCGATATTAAAACGGAGGAGGAGTTAGCGCAATGAAAAAATTTGTGAACGGCGAATACTTTGACATGACCGCAGAGGAAATCACGGCCATGCAGGACGCCCAGCTTGGAATGGAGCGCAACATTGAGCCGCTGACGGACAGCGATAAAATCGCATTGATGCTGGCTGCAATCCCGGAGGAGCCGGTGCCGACGATGGCGCCAAAAGTCGGCTATAAATGGCGGGCGATATACAGCTCGTCCGCCGGATTTGCGTGGGAGCTGGTGGAGGATCCGGACGCGCTGGGAACCCTAAAAAACCCGCTGCGCTGGACGGAGGGGCATGAAGTCAAGACTGGGCATCACTATACCGACGGCACACGGCTCTATGTCGCGCTGGAGGACGGCGTGCCGACTGGGGTTGAGGACGAGAAGTATTTTGCGGAGGTGTAATTATTGGAGCTTGTGATTGCAATTGTGCCGCCACTCATTACAGGGGTGCTGGCGCTGGTGGGCGTGGTGATTACTAGCCGCAGCACGGCAAAAAAGATGCAGACGAACCTGGAGAAAAACCAGGCGGTCACGGAAACGAAGATCGAGGAGCTGACCAGGGAGGTCAGGGAACACAATGGCTTCGCACGGCGTATGCCGGTCGTCGAAGAGCAGATCAAAGTCATTAACCATCGGATTAAAGATTTGGAGGCTGATAATCATGACCATGACCATTAAGACAAAGATGTGGTGGAAGGCCGCAGGTATCCGCGCCGTGAAAACCGTGGCGCAGACGGCAGTTGCAATGATCCCCGCCGCCGTGACCATTGGCGCGGTGGACTGGAAGACGGTAGTGGGTACTGCGGCATTGGCGGGTATCGTGAGCCTGCTGACGAGCATTGCAGGCCTGCCGGAGGTGAGTGTGGAGGAGGACAATAACAATGACTGACAGAGAGTTTATAAACCTGTGCTTGCAGTTGGTGGCGGATTACACCAACCAGCACATGGATAAGACGGACGGCGAGAGTATCACCACCGACAACGTATATATGGTCTGGAGCTGCAAGACGCTCCAGAACTGGAAAGCACTACTAAGTACCACGGTGCCGGACGGTATGTACTATGAGGTCACGTACAACGGAGACCGGGGCGAAGTGTACCTGGACGCATATAAAAAGTTTGAGAACAAGTGCTTCCGCGTTGGGACGAAGGAGGACGATAACAATGGCTAAAATTATCGGTATTGACGTTTCAGAGCACAACGGCGTCCTGGATTGGGCCGCCATCAAAAAGGCCGGTATCAAGTTCGCCATCATCCGGGACGGATATGGAACGAGCCACGTTGACAATTACTTCAAGCGCAATATGGAGGGCGCGATCGCCCAGGGCATCCATATTGGCATCTATCATTTTTCATACGCCTTGTCGGCGGCGGGCGCAAAAGCAGAAGCGGAATATGTCCTTCGGCTGATAAAGCCCTACAAGGACAAGATCGTGCTACCGGTATTTTTTGATTTTGAGTATGATACTGTGGACTACGCAAAAAAGCAGGGCGTAACTCTGGGCAAGGAGGCGTTCAACGCCCATACCGTGGCATTCTGCGATACCATTCAGGCGGCAGGATATCGGGCCGGTGTCTACTACAATCTGGACTATCTGAGACGGTACGTGGACATTGACCGGATCGGCAAATACGTACAGTGGTACGCGCAGTATTCGTCCAATGCATCGGCAACTACTTGGGATTTTTGGCAGTATTCCAGCAGCTACACCATTGCCGGTTGCTCCGGAAAGTTTGATGTCAGCGTGCTTAAAAATTCCGGGAGCGTCACCAACAGCCGGAAGTATGGGCTGGGCTGGAACAAGGATGATAAGGGCTGGTGGTACGCAGACACCGAGACCACATACTACAAGGAGCGCTGGGCGAAGATCAACGACAAGTGGTACAGCTTTGACAAGGAGGGCTACATGTTGAGCAATACGTGGCAGGTAGAGGCCGGGGGTGACACCTATTACCTCGGCGCGGAAGGAGACATGCAGACCAACATGGTTGTAGGCCTTGGCGCAGACGGCAAGCTCCAGCCGATGGAGCCGTGGTATCACACTCTGGGCGAGGTGCCGAAGGGATACCGTAAGGAGCTGGACAAGCTGGTGGACGCCGGGAAGCTTAAGGGCAAGGGCGGAAGCGGAGATGATATGGTGCTGGATATGCCGCTGAGCGCACTGAGGGTGCTGATTATCCTGAGCCGATAACAGGAGGTGGCGGAGATGCAGATCAAGGACTATACAGTTCCGGAGTTGGAGCATTTCCGGGCAACCTGTAATTTTACCAGCCTGGAGCGGGAGTTTTTCGACCTGCGGGCGGCAGGGGTCACGATGGAAAGCTGCTGCGACGCAATGGGGTATTCCATTGGCGGGATACGGCATATTTCCGGGCGGGTAAAAAATAAGATGAAACGGGTATAACAAAAACTCCCCCTCCGAGATGGAGGGGGAGTTTTGCGATTATGCATCAGCGGCTTGCATGATACAAATAATCTAAATAAAGTATATATTTCAATCCACAGGGCTTACGCCCTGACAAACACATGATAGCATCAAAACATGATCCTGTCAAGGCGTTTTACAAAAATTCCCCTCCAAAAATGGAGAGGAATTTTTGCGACTGTGCATCGGTAGACCGAGCTGCAACTAATCTAAACAAAGTACACTTTTCAATCCACTGAGGTTGTCCCCCAGACAAATTTATAGTAGCATCAAAAGGCGATTTTGTCAAGTAGCCAAACAAAAATAACCTCCGCCTTTGACGGAGATTATTTTTGCTCGATCAAGATATAATCTATATTTCAATCCACAGGGCGTAAGCCCTGACACGCTGCATACTCCAATCTATCTTAGGTTCATCCCCACAGGTGTGGGGTTATGACTGGCATATGCAACAGTTGTAGGTCTCCCTACGCTGGCAGTATAGCATGGTTACGCTGGACTGTCAAGTAGTTTTTTGAGGATCACGGGGATTCTTTGCTGTTGATCCACTCATAGCAAACGGAGTATGCGTCATTGAGCTCACGTTCTGCCTCCGCGTCCTTTTCATCCTGGGGCCTGCTGTCAAAGAGCCGCTTGACAAGGGCGAGACCCTCACGGAAATAGTATTTGCGCAGAGCCTCCAACTTGGTGTATGCGTCCCGGTGTTCCTTGATTAGCTGGGCGCGCACCTCACCCGCTACCTCAAAATAATGCGAGGTCATGTCGTTTCGTGCAGTGTTCTCAATGGATTTGTCGGCGAAAACAGAGCGATTGTAATTATAGATGCTGTCTCTAATTGCGTCGGCGGCAACACTGAGATTTTGATTCAAATTCTCGTAATAAAGAAGTATTTCATCCTTGCAGCGCTCCAATACGTCGGCCTTTGATTCCATAGTAATTCCTCCTTTTAATTTCTCCAATCTCCGTTTGCGATATCAAGGGCTCTTTTTATCCACTTGACATCATCCTCAGAGGTGGCGGTGCAGTCGTCCATGGTTTTTCCACGCATACTGTCAGCAAAAATTTCTAGCACGTGTTGTGTGGTGGCAAGCTCAGGATGACCACTATCTATGAGGGTTTGCCGGTAATCCTCTATATTCCACGTTGGGATCACCTGCCAGAGATCATAAAGATATTCCGGTATGCAAACGTCAATCGTCTTCTGTGACGGACTGTAGCTGTTTTTTATGGTTTTGCACTTGTGCCAGTTGTCACAAAACTCCATGTATGGCATGGTAACAATCTGCTCACAGCCTGCTTGCCACCGTGGTTTTTCAATCACGCTATACACGGCGACCCGCAGGAGGTTGATTGCATAATCCGGCGGGGTGCGGTCTCCGGTCTCCCATGATATGAGGGTGCGGTGGGGGATGCCAAACCGGGCTGAAAACTCTTTTTGTGTCAGCCCGATGGCGGCCCGCAACGCTTTAACTTGTTCGGCGGATTCCATCATTTTGCCTCCGTGTCGTACTCTGCAACCACGTCGGCCTCCCAATTCGGCCACTCGGAGTCGTTCAGCTCGGACACGGGGCCTTCCCATGTGCCGGGCAGAAAATCGCCAAAACTGCACCAATCAGCAAGAGCCGCGAGGTATTTCTTTGCCGCTGCCTCATGCTCATCCGCAGTCCAACCGCGCCAATCGGGATGCCGTGCGGGGTAGTACGCAATGATTTCGCCGTTTTCGTCTACCGCGTTTTCGTCCTCATAGCTGTCCGTGTAATAGCAAGCGCTGTCACCGTCGATTGCCAGGACTGCGTTCCAGCCGTTGGTGCTCATGTAGTAAAGTTTCATTGTTATTTCCTCCTGTTGTGTGGTGTTGTCTCCCTTAACTGCCCTTATTATATTACACACGTGTGTAACTGTCAAGAGGAAAATGATATTTTTAAGAGATTTTTATGGGATTTTTTCCGCATGGTGGATGCTCTGGAAGCGCGGTACGATAGAGTCAGGAGGTGAGGGCATGGCCTACAACTATGGTGGATATATGCCGTATCAAGGCTATGGCAACTATTACAACCAGTACAGCCAGCAACCACAGCAGATGCAGAAATATGAGTTAGTCCATGTCAAAGGCCAGGACGGGGCAAATACGCTAGTTAACCAAATGGCCCCCAATAGCGGGGTTGTTGCAATGGACGATACAGCGCCGCTTGTGTGGCTCTGTCAGGTTGACGGAGCAGGGTGCAGAACCACACAGCCGTTTGATATATCTCTGCATCAGGAGACACCGGAAGTTGACGTGAAAGCCCTTGAAGAACGAATCGCAAGATTGGAGGCAGCAATCAATGACAAACCCAATGAGCCAATTCCTGCGGCAAAGCCAGCCGCAAAAACAGCAAGCAAATAACCCGCTTGCTATGATCTCGGAGTTCCGCAAATTCGCCGCCGGAATGACTCCGGAAGGAGCGAAAAAGCAGGTGGAGCAGATGCTTTCCAGCGGGCAAATGACGCAGGAGCAGTTCCAGCAGCTCAAGCAGCAGGCGGCGGCATTTTCAGAATTTTTGAAATAACCCCGGAGCGCTACGGTGTTATATAAAATCTAACGACAAGGAGTGATTTTGTGGAAAACTACAGTCTTTCCGATTTGGCAGCGGTAACAAAGGACGCTGACGGAATGGCAGGAAACGGTGCATGGTGGATCATCATCCTGTTTTTGTTTGTCATTATGGGCGGCGGCTGGAACGGCTTTAACCGCCAGAACAGCGGGGAGCTTGACCGTTATGCAACTGCGGCATCTCAGCAGGAAATTCTGTTCGGGCAGCAGTTTGGGCAGATCAACGACCGGCTGAACAACCTGGGCAACGGCGTATGCAACCTAGGGTATGAGATGCAGAGCAACATCGGGCAGCTTGGCAAAGAGGTTGCGCTTGCGCAGGCGGGCACCAACACAACGATCATGCAGACGGGTAACAACATCCAGTCTCAGATTGCCCAGTGTTGCTGCGAGAACAGACTGGCAACCGCCAACCTGTCCGCACAGATCGACAGGCAGACCTGCGATATTACTACGGCGATCCACGCCGAGGGTGAGCAGACCCGGGCACTGATGCAGGCAAACGAAATCCAGCAGCTGCGGGACAAGGTTTCCGCGCTGGAAGCGGACAACCGTATGTACGGCGTTGTCCGTTATCCTAACGGCTATACCTACACTGCAGGCCCTTCCCCTTTCTGCGGCTGCAATAGCGGCTGCGGGTGCGCATAACAAATAATCAACCGCTCTAACAGCGATAAGCCCGGGGCGGATTTGCCCCGGGCATTTTTGAAAGGAGATATATAATGAGCTGCAACAGAAATCTTAAAAATCCCCACTATAAGAGCGCCCAGAACGCTTATAACAATGCATCTCAGGCGTTTGTTTCTACCGGTACGCCGGTATCCGTGCTTGGTGTGCTCAACACAGATACCGGATGCTCTGTGGATACGGTCACAGGGGGCTTCCAGATCAACGCCTCCGGACTTTACCGCGTGTCCTATGATGTGACCTTCACGCCGTCCGCCGCTGGCGTGGCGGTTCTCCAGGGACTCAATGACACGGCAACGCTGCCTTGCCTCAATGCGCAGGAAACGGTAGCTGCTGGCTCTGTGTACACGATCCATGCAGAGACCACCATTTATATTCCGGTGTGCTGCAACGGCACTCCCACCATCAGTGCTACGTTAGGCGGCGTGGCGGGTACGATCTCCCATGTCTGCGCTAGTGTGGTTAAGCTGGCATAAGGAGGCAGCGCCATGAAAACCAAATTGAGGGAGTACAAGGCCAAACTGGAGCATGAGCTGAGCGAGTACCTGGCACAGCCTGTAGGCACTCGCTCCATGGCTGCGGTTGATGCCATGATCGAGTGCTGGGAGCACGTCAACGACATGGAACATTGTGTGTGCCATGCCGGGAAGCTCGGTGACCACGACCTGGAGGAGTGGAACGCCCACATGAAAAACGACGATGGCAGCACAGGTGGGCACTGGACGGTTGCTCAGACCACCGACGCGGCAAAAACCGCAGGGGTAGTGATGGAGCACATTACCCCGGAGGAGTGGAACGCCGCCATGAATATGATGTACTCTGACTATTGCAGCGTGGCGACAAGATATGGGTGCAGCAAGGTGGAGTTTTACGCTGATCTCGCAAAGGCGTTTCTGTTTGACAAAGACGGGCCGGGGCCGGAAGCAAAACTTGCGGCATATTATCACGGGATTGTGGCGGAATAAAAATAAGGAGAGGGTTAAACCCTCTCCTTATTTTTATGTTCGCGCAAAACAGAAAACGCCGCAACAACAAAAATGTTGGGTACATTTGTTGGTACGCCAGATGCGGTACCCATAAATGTACCCAAAGACCATTTGCCGGTATCGGGTGATTTTACGAGGGACGCAACGTTAGATTTTGTGATTGGGCCGTCGCCTGGGGCGGGGCCGTCGTCAAAAATCGTCCAAATTTTTATTGTATCGGGGTAGACCTCAACGCGGAGGACGGCAGACAAAATTGCAGTGGGGTTTTCCTTCGCACTTTTTATCAGTTTATCCAGGAGCGGGGCAAGCTGCTCATCACGGAGGCTGGAGTGCTCGACGTTTGATTTTAACAGAGCGATTTCTTCCGCAACCTGGGCTTTTTTAGATTCCAGTGCATTTGTTCGCTCGATCAGTGCCGGAGAGGTCAGGCCAGCCATGACGGCATCCAGCGCTTTTTCAATCTGAGATGCGAGGCTGTCATACTCGGCTTGCAACTCTTTTAATTTCGGGGCGGATGTTTTTATGATGTTATCGCGCTGCTCCTTTAGGACGCTCAACAGCTTGTCACGGGATTTTGGGGCACCCAGCATGGAAAGAACAGCGGAAGCAACCGTTTCTTCCAGCTCGTCTTTACGGATGCTCATGCCGGAGCAACCCTTTCCGCGCTGCTTTGTGGCGCACTTGTAATATTCATACCGTTCGCCACCACGAGCGGGATATTTATAGTGGATCGTCATAGCACCGCCGCACGTTCCACAAAAAATTCTTCCCTTCAACGGCTGTTCCACTGCTGTAACCCTCTTTCCGGTATTTTGATGCTTGTTTGCGGCAAGCCTCGCCTGGACGGCATCAAACAATTCTTCCGAGACAATGGACGGACACGCTACCTCCAGGTGTTCGCCACGGGCGGCGTGGGCGTTCCGGGTGCCGTCATAGCTGACCGGTTTCCCACCAAACAACGCTCTGCCTACATACTTCTCATTTTTCAGCAGATCGTGGATGCTATTTTTCCCAAACGCATTTCCGCGCTTGGTCTTCAGACCGCGCCGATTTAACTCTGCAATGATGTCAATGTAGCTTTGACCGGCGGCGTACAGTCCAAAAATCAGGCGGACGGTTTCCGCCTCCGCATCGTCGATCACAAGACGCTCATTTTCCACGCGGTATCCAAGAGCAGGGATGCCGCCGGTATGCTTGCCGGATTTTGCCCGCTGCCGTACACCCTCCCTAACCTTCTGCTGGGTTTGTAAAACCCACATCTGATTGAATAGCGCCGTAACGCCCTCGTTGAGAAAGACGGCTGGATCGTTCAAATCTCCGCCAACTGTAGGCTGGGTGACGGAAACCACGTGCACTCCTATTCTCTGCAACGTCTCCCGGAATTGAAACCAGTATACCATGTTGCGGAACATACGGGATTGATCGTAGATCACTACTGTGTCTGCGCCCCCGGCGTATAGGGCCTGCATCATGCGCTGGTACTCCGGGCGGGTTTCTTTCATGCCGGAAATTGCGCGGTCTGCAAATACGTCCAGCACAGAAAGGTTCTGCTTCTCACACCATTCTTGGCAGCGCTCCACCTGCACCTCAATACTGGCCTCGGACTGGTTCTCGGTGGAGTACCGGGCTAAAATATAAGCGCCATGCATCATAGCATACAAGCCTCCTAAAATTTTTACGCGATCATGGACAACATTTTAGATGATGTATCCAGATTCTACATTTTTGCATTGACAAACCGGAGGACATTGTATACAATAAAGATGCTGATTCCTCCAAGACGTGGTTTCCAACAGGCTATGTTTTGGGCCGTCCTCCCCGACGACTGGAAAGCAAGACCGTTTCGGCGCCCACCGCCGGGACGGTCTTTTTTTATTTACTGCATGATCCCAACGTCTGGGTGCATGATGTCCCAAATGAGATAAATGAGCAGGCAGGCGGTCACTCCAATTAACAGAACGGTGACAATTGCCGCCCAGAGGATCATAATCTTAATCGTGTGGGACTTCCGCTTAATTTCGGCTTGCTGCTCATCAATGGTATGCTGCAAATGCTCGATCTGGGCGGAACGCTCGGCGATTCCATGCTGACGCTCCCGGTCAATTTCTTCCCGGGCGGCAAGAAGAGAGTGGAGCGCGTCCAAATCCTCACGGGGGACGGTATCAGGATCATAGGCGTTCCCGATGACCGCACGGGCAACCGCCTGAATATTAACCGGGCGGCACTGCACCGCCTCTTCCAGCGGGGCGGTAAGAATCTTACGGACGGTATTCAGGCTGATTGGTTCACCAGCGGAAATGCAGGCGTCCACAATCTGCTGATAGGTCAAAGACTTTGCTTCCTTCATTTTACGGATTTTTTGTAGCAGTTCAATCTGCTGAACGGACATTATGGACACCTCATTTCAAAAATTGGGAATTTTGCACATAAAAGTGCAAAGTTGAACGCAATTTGCACACTAAATGGCACAAAAATGGTATTGAATGGAAACTGAAACAGTGGTACGATAAAACCAGCAAGGGACACTGCGGGGAGGTGGGCGAAATGAGGCAGTGCCATGAGGATTATCCGCCGCCGGAAGCGGCCCCGGAGGGAGAACCGGCAAGGAGAAACCACGGGATAACACTCCGTAATATTATAGCAAAATCCGATATTTTGTGCAATCGACAAATCCGACAATAAAAAAAGAAAAATATGGAGAAAATGGAATGGAGACATACCGACAGGAGATCAAACGACTGGTAGATCAGTGCCAGGACGAGCGGGATTTGTGGCTGATCCTGCGATTTACACAGCTGCGGGTGGAACACAAATAAAAAAGGAGCGGGATTATTCCCGCTCCTTTCTGAAGATCACAGGCCATTTTGGTCTGCGCCATAAACCGCCTGGTCGTGGGTGAATCCTTCAAACTCCAGTTGCTCAATCAGCCGGGAACGATTAAAGGAAGAAAAACTCAGGTAATCCGAAGCCTTCTTTGCGGCCTGCTCATTCCAATCTGCGCCGCAGTTATCAGCTGCATAGGTGGCCTCCTGTGTGCTGAAGCCCTCGTACTCCAGCTGGTCAATCAAGCCGGAATAGGAGAATGCGGAATAGCGCAAATAATCTGCTGCCGTTTCCACCGCCTGCTCATACCAGTCCGCGCCGCAGTTATCAGCTGCATAGGTTGCGGCTTCGGTGGTGCAACCCTCGTATTCCAACTGGTCAATCAGGCCGGAGTAGGAAAAGGAGGAATACCGGAGGTATTTATCTGCCTTGGTCAATGCGTTCTGGTATTCGTAAGGGATGGAGGACGTTTCAGGCTGGGATTCAGCGGTGGGTTCAACTTCGGCCCCGGTTTCGGACTTTGTGGAATCGGCTACATAAGTATCGTAAACCGTTCCGTCGTAGCCAACAACGGTTACGGTGATGGAGAAATCACCGCAAATTTCGGATGCGACAGTGACCTCGCGCTGGAACATGGCAAGAATAAACATTAAGGATACGCTATTTTCATCATAATCCGCCCCATCCTTTAAGACAACCTCTGCGCTTCTGGTTGGATCGTCATACGTAACATTAAAAATAAAATCGAATTCAGGCTCCTGGGCTGTGGAAGAAAACCAACCAGTAAGGAATGATTTGCGGGTAAATGCCAGGTATTCATCCTGAATGGATTCGGTCATAGTGAAGGTAATAGAACCATCTTCATTCTTGACTGCATCGGCAAAGCCCCAGGTCTCCTTGGCGGAATCAATGTCCATGTCGGAAAAATCAACACCATCAACAACAGCAGGAATCGTAACCGTAACAAGGGGCTCCTGGGGCTCGGGGTCGGCAGCTGATTCGGCAACGGAGACTGGTTCAAAATCAGATACGGGATTGGAAGCGGAGATAACCTCCGAGACGGCGGGAGCCTCAACACTGGCGGAGGACGGTTCCGAGCTGGAGACAGGGGCAGATTGGCACCCGCACAAGAGCAAAGAAAGAAGGACGGATGCACAAAGTAGTTTTTTCATTGTTTTCTCTCCTTTTTGATTTAGATAGTACCATTATAACAAAAAATCCATAATTAACAAGACACCGGGACAAAAAAAGGAATGGAGCAGGGCGAACCCTACTCCATTCCTTTTACAAGCTTCTGCATGAGCGCGGCGGCGGCTTCCCAGTCTTCCGGGGTGAAAGCGGCCAGGGAGGAAACGAAACGCTTCCGGATGGAATCCGGCTGATCCTCCAGGACGGAGTTGAAGAAGTTCATAATCACTTCGTCCTTCGGGCGCTGGATCATCATGGGTTCTTCACCGGTACGGAGCCATTCTTCGCGAACACCGAACGTTTGGCAGATGCTGACGATAGCGGCACCGCTTGGACTTTTCCCGCCGGATTCCCAAGCAGAAATGCTGCCCTGCTTTACGCCAACTTTCGCACCAAACTCAGCCTGACTGAGTTTAAGATGTTGGCGAAGTGTGCAGATGCGATCACTAAGGGGCAATATATCACCTCCTTCTGGGACTATAATATACCATAGCGATAAAAAAGTCAAGAAAAATATAAAAAAGCTATTGACAAAAATAACTTAGCGATATATACTCATACCATAGCAATGATAAAACGAAGGAAGGAGGGAGGAACTGTTATGGAATGCAAGTGGGACGGAAGCACGAACGATCTCAGAGATTTTCTGGTGTCGTTTGTAGCCGACATGGACCGTGATTGCCTTGACATTATGTACGATTTTGTCCTTAAAACGTACTGTTGTGGGCTGCGCAATGATTCGGAAAACACCGGGAGGTGAGGGAGGGGCGGAGATGTGGAATGACTGGAACGGGAAAGGGCCGTGGTGGGCAAGGGCACTGGAAATCATATGGATCATCTTAATCAGCGTAGTGACAGCAATCATCACGCTAAGATTAAAGACGTGACAACAGAAGCAATGACCGGAAGAAGAATATGGAATACAACGACATCCAAAATCTTGAGTACGGACAAGACCTTCCAGCGGTAGCCGCTATAGGTTGGGGCAAAGCCGAGGATTTCGCCAGTTGAGTTATGCAAGAACTTCAAGTAGCCCTTTGTTTCCAAATCCTCAATGCAGGATTGGAAACGCGCTGAATCCACATGAAATGTTTCGGCGGTGGAATCCAATATATCGCGGACGTAAAAGAGCTTATACTCGTCCGGGCGCTGGGACACATCGTCGAGGACAGCGCGAGACAGTTTATCCATGAGATCACCTTCTTCTAGTGGGATTTTACCACGGGATGGGAGGCAGGGCAAGAAGAAAGGAGGGGGAATGTGAAAGAGGATTGGCGGTATTGGGTATGGTATTTTATCGGATGGGCGATAAGCATGGCAATCATTACGCTGCTAAAACTGAAAGGATGGCTGTAGCAACAACGGACGTCAACACGCCAAAAACGAAGCCAATAATACGCTCCTTCCAGCGGGCTTTTGTTTCCAGCTTTTGCAGCTCTTTATAGCAAAGACCCCGCTGAGAAAGAGCAACACCGGCTTCATTCCCTTTTTGATCGTGGGCCAGTTCCAAAAGGCCAGAGGAAAGCAGCGAACGGATAACGCGGTGGGCGGCAACCTCATCAAGCGGAATGAGAGAAAGCGCGGCTTGGAAGGAATATACGCCCTTCGGAAGGTCCGGTTCACCGGCAATTAGAGCATCGAGCGAAGCACGAGAAGATTCGTCAATAATCAAGTGGGTCACCTCCTTCCAGTGGGATTTTACCACGGAATGGGAGGCGGAGCAAGAAGAAAGGAGAAGAAAATGCGAAGAATGAAAAAGCGTGAGCTGCTGGAGGAAAACAAGCGGTTGAAAGTACTGCTCAAAGAAGTCGAGGAGAAAAACAAGGCATACGGCGGAAAGCTCGAACATTGCAGGAGCGGACAATGCCTTGGCTGCAAGTTTTCGGTGGCGGTCAGCGATAGCCTGTGGAGAAAGCCGCTGCTAGTTGGGTGCAGCAAAGAGCTTTTGTGTGATGATTATCAGCCGATAAACAACGGAAAGAAAGGGGGAGATTAAATGTCTGAGCAGGAAAAGAAAATGGCAGAGGTGATCCGGGAAGGATTCCCGAAGCTGACCGAATTTGACAAGGGCTACTTTTTCGCGAAAATCGAGGAAGCAGCGGAGCGGGCGAACCAGAAGAAGGAGGAAGACAAGGGTGAAGAACTGGAAGAGAGGAATTAAGCTGGCAGCGGTCAGCACCATGTGCGCATTGGCGTTGACCGGATGCACTAAAAGCTGCATGGTGAGCCACAACGTATCGAAGGAAGCCGACAACTTTAACGTGGAGAGGAAGATCACGGTAATCAACGTGAGAAATAACCAGGTGCTCTATGAGCTGACGGGCACGTTCTCCATGCAGAACAGCGATGAAAACGAGCTGACAATTATCAGCGAGGTAGGAAAAAACACGTACAAAAAGGATTTTATCTATCTGAGCGAATGGACAACATACATTGTGCATGATGTGTCCGGGGCTGATGTGGATCCATATCACTATGAGGTATCCATTTTGCCAGAATCAATGGTGGGCGGCGCGGTAACGCCGACGTTGGATTGAGGGGAACAGCATGAAAGTGGCGGGAAATAACGTATGGCAGAAGGCCGGAGAGGATCCGGATTTTCTGGCAGCACTGGTATGGGCAGATACCTGGAGGTTCCTTCTGCATGGGGAGGCGCACGAAACAACGATGCTCCCAACATGGGTGCTGCTGCATAGTGTGCAGAGCTGGCACATTGAGGACAAAACACTGGTGGTTGTGTTGGAAGGGGAAGACAATGATTGTGGTGAGACGAGCTGACAGAGAAATTATACGAGCCGACCCTATCAGCGAAAAGGACAGGGAGAAGGCGTGGATGCAGTACATTAAAGAGGCAGGGCCTGGGGCAATCCAAGCGGCTATAGAGCGAGGGAGACAGGATGAACGCACCGTGTAAGGACTGCCGGGAGAGAACCGGGGTATGCCACGACAGCTGCGAGAGGTACATAAAGTTCCGCAGGGAGCGGGAGAAAATCAGAGCTGCGAAGGAACAGGAGAGAATCCGGAGCAAAACGTATAAGGCACTGGTGCCGTACAGAATCCGAGGGGAACAATAAGGAGGACACGACAATGGAAGTGACAAGAGAAGAAGCAAGAAAAATCGTGCAGGAAGCAATTGAGGAGAACCGGGACAGAATCCGGGCGGAGAAGGCAGAGGCGGCATTGCAGGCGGCAAACGAAGCCTGGGACAGAGCGTGGGAAAAGGCAATGCCGAAGTACCAGGCGAAGGAGGTAGAGCAGCGGCCTGTGGCAATCGTGCATTACGGAAAGACGAGAGCGGAGGAAACTGAACGCGCGAAGGAAGCAGGCGCGTGGAGATTCCTATACGGGGTCTGCACCGGGGCCTTGGGGGTGTTGATTATCGCCTGTACGGTGATACTGACCAGAATGCTGTAAACAGCCGCCCGCATGAGCGTTATCATGCCCACCGGCCAATGGCTGGTATACACTCCTATCTATGTGGGTGCTCCCTCGTGCCAGGGGAGCACCCGCGAAAGGGGAAACAATGAAAGACGTGTATTTTCGGTGCAGGCAATGCGGAGGGAGGATTTTAAACCCGGACAGGAAGACACATACATTCCGGGAGACGGACGTGCCGCTGCGTTGCATTATGCAAAAAACAAAAAAACTGTACGGGGGAACCCTGTGCGAGAAATGCCGAGGAGGACGAGAAATGGACAACGGAAAAAACTTTGACGGATATCTGGCCGAAATGGCGCAGGTATCCAGCCGGGAGCGGGAAAAGCTGCTGGACAAGGCGAGAAACGACAAGGGGGTCACGGTGGCGGGGTACCTTAAACTGGAGAACTATGTCATGTCGATGGAGGGGAAGGAAAGAGAAGAATGAAAACGAAGCGGCAAGAGCAGATCAAGACGCAACTATCCAGGCGGATGAAGGTCAGAATGTTTGAACTGGACATGACGATGCGCGCCTTATCGAGAAAGTGCGGGGTGCCAGCGGCAAACATCGGCGCATACGTATCGAGAAAAACAATGATGAGCGCAGATGCGCTGGCGGCGATTGCGGACGGGCTGGAATGCTCGGCGGATTGGCTGCTGGGACTCAAGGAGGAAAGACAGTGAGCGATGCGATTGAGACCATGGGAGAGCGAATCAGAGGAAGAATGCTCGAACTCGGGAAGACAGAAACGCAGCTCGGAAAGGAAACCGGGATAGACCGCAGGCAGATTTGCGGATACGTCAACGGGAAATATACCATGGGCATGAGAGCAGACCGAGTGGCGAGAATCGCGCAGGCGCTTGGATGCTCCGCTGATTATCTCCTGGGGCTGTCGAACGACCCAAAAAGCTATGACAGACGGGCTTGAAGATATGCTCATGGTGATGGCATATCAGGGATATATCAGGTCAAACGTGCAGACGCTACAAAAGCTGTGCAGGGATTGGCGCCGGATGGCAACGCAGAAAACTGGAGGACAACCGAAATACGCGAAATCCGGGGACATCGACATCGAAGTGAATCTGGAGAGAATCAGAATGTCCATTCTGGGGGAGGCTGTGGCTCTGGCAAGAGAGGACGCATTCCAGGAAGAATGCACAAAGGATTCTGACGAGGAAATTCTGCGAGAATCCGTCGGGGCATGGTGGGGACTGTACAACAGCCCAAGGGAGCTCCAGGGCGGGAAAATGGAAGACGCCAAAATGGGAATCCTATGCAACGCAGTCGCACTGATGGAGGCAGCAGAACTGGAGGAAGCGCCATGATTTACGGATACATACGGGTATCCTCGACAGACCAAAACGAGGATCGGCAACTGATCGCGCTGAATGAAAAGGGCGTGGAGAAGCAGAACATTTACATGGACAAGCAGTCGGGGAAAGATTTTGACCGGCCGGGATATCAGAAGATGGCAAAAAAGCTCCGTCAGGGAGATTTGCTGTACATAAAAAGCATTGACCGATTGGGGCGAAACTATGAGGAAATACAAGAACAATGGCGTTACCTGACAAAAAAGAAACAGGTGGACATTGTAGTGATTGATATGCCACTGCTGGACACCAGGCGAGGGAAAGACCTGGTAGGCACATTTCTGGCAGATATCGTTTTACAGGTGCTGTCGTTTGTCGCGCAAAATGAGCGAGAGAACATTAAACAGAGGCAGGCAGAGGGAATCGCAGCGGCGAAAGCAAGAGGCGTGAAGTTTGGAAGGCCACAACGGCCCGTGCCGGATAATTTTGAAGAAGTGGCACAAAAGTGGAAGCGCGGGAGCATTACCGGAGTGAGAGCAGCAGAGCTGACCGGGTTGCCGATTGCGACATTCCGCTACAAGGCCAAACGAATGTGAATTTGCGCCCCGCCCCGGAACATTATTTTATAAAGGTAGGTGTAATGCACCTCCTCCATACTGGACATATGGAAAGGATAGCCGGGGCGGGGCGCAAAGATATAGGAGTCTGGAACATGGCAAAATCGAAAAAGACGGTTACAAAAGAAGACCTGCGGCAGCAGATTGAAAACGAGTTCCGCCGGTGGGATCGCATCCATTTGCACGGATGCAGCGACCCCGGGTGGGAGGACGGGATCAACATGAATCTGGTCAGGAACCACATTATCTATTACTATCGCCAGATGGCAGAAATAATGGACGGAATACAGATGAGCTTATTTGCGGTAGCCGGGTTTGAGCCGGAACAGTATGGGATGAGGGCTATACCGCCGGAGTTTCCAATGGACTGGATGTGCCCGAACGGAGACTACCCGGACAGGCTGAACGGAAGGAGAAAATAAAAGATGGCTGATTACATTGACCGCGCGGAAGCCATTAAGGCGCTGCGGGGATTTGCGGAGGACTGCAAGGGTAGCACCGAAGCAGCGACTGCGGCGGCTATGGCGATTTCGGTTATTTCGAGGATGCCGGGGCCGTGGGTGAGCGTGGAAGAGAGGCAACCCGTGCTGCACAAATGGATACTTCTGCGCGTCGGGATCGGAGGCATAATTATTGGATGTGCTTACGTCGGCTATGGCGGTGGTATCCGTTATGTTGACTATAATGGAGAGCTAGTTACAGGCGTTACCGGATGGATGGAACTGCCGGAGACACAGGAGATGGCAACGTGACCAATATTGTCTATAACACGGACTGCATGGACGGAATGAAGGAATACCCGGACGGATATTTTGATTTGGCGGTAGTAGACCCACCATATGGGATCGAAAAGGCGTTCAAAGCAACAAGCAGAATAAGAAAATACGGAGATGTTTGCATGGCGAACGACATGAAACCGACAAAGGCATATTTTGAGGAGCTGATGCGAGTAAGTAAAAATCAGATCATATGGGGATACAACCATCTATCTGATATGCTCCCGGCAACGAAAGAATTCATTTTCTGGTATAAACATAATCCGGTAAATACATACGCTGATGGTGAGCTTGCGTGGACGAGTTTCAAAAAAACAGCGAATTGTTTTGACTATCCGTATTTTGGGAATGTCGGGGGGGACAGCAAAAGAATACATCCTACTCAAAAACCACTGGCACTATACCGGTGGATTTATCAAAAATACGCCAAGAAAGGATACAAGATATTAGACACACACGTTGGGAGCGGAACCAGCAGAAGAGCCGCTTATGAGGCGGGGCTGGACTTCATTGGATTTGAACTTAACACGGACTTCTTCCGGCGGCAGGAAGAAGCGTTCCAAGAGTTTACAGCACAGCAGAGTTTGTTCGCGGATGGATATTGATTCCGGGGAGACCACACAAGAAGGCAGCAGAGGAGGATTGAGAAAATGAAGCGTAAAACATTTGTGAAGCAGCTCATGGCGCTGGGGGTCAAGAGAAATGACGCAAACGGGCTATGCAGAATATACATTGAGGGGAGAGACGCGCGAAGAGCTGCTGGAAACAAAGAAATAAGGGTAGCATGGGAATATGTATTAGCAGGTGTACTGCACGATTATGAGATGTGCCATGAGCTGAAACTACCAATAAGACCGTCGGAGAAAGAGATGGCAGAATACAGGCGATGGCGGGCGAAGCGGGCAAAAACAGATCCGATGCACAGCTGGATTAGAAACCATCCGAACAATATATAGGGGGGGACAGAATGATGGTTCTGATAGCGTGTGAAGAATCCCAGACCGAATGCATGGCATTCCGCGCCCTGGGGATTGAGGCGTATAGCTGCGATATACAGGAGCCCAGCGGAGGGCATCCGGAATGGCATATTCTTGGGGATGCGTTGGAGGCTATGAGGGGGGGGACAGATAACCACCATGGACGGACAGACACATGATATCCCTGGATGGGACTTGATGATTGCACATCCACCCTGCACATACCTCAGCAACGCCGGGGCCGTCAATCTACGGAAACACGGTATCCTCAACATGGATCGGATGGCAAAGGCTGTTGACGCCAAGAAGTTTTTTATGGCGTGCTTAGGGACCCCAATCCCGCATATTTGCGTGGAGAATCCCATCCCGGGGAGAATCCACCAGCTACCGCCGTATAGCCAGATCGTGCAACCGTATATGTTTGGTGACCCATGGATGAAAACCACCTGCCTATGGTTGGTAAATCTGCCTATCTTGATGGCGACGGATATTGTGGTACCGACCGGCAAGTGGGTAGAAACGACACACCACGGGAGAAAGGTTGGAGATTGGAGCGTGAAAGGGCATAGAAGTGCAAAGATGCGGTCAAAGTCATTTCCCGGGATCGCCAGGGCAATGGCAGAACAGTGGGGAGGGGAAAAACGATGAAACGCAAAACATTTGTGAAGCAGCTTATGGCACTGGGCGTTTCACGGAATGACGCTAATGCGGCGTGCCGCCGATTACTAGCGACCAGGGACGCGAACTATGCGAAAGGATGGCGCGAGGTTAAAGTGGCGTGGGAATACAACCTCAAAAAAATTTGTGAGGGCCAAATGGTGCCACAAAACGTCACACCAAAAACAGCAGAATTAACACTCAGGATGTTGTTTTTTGAATGGATAGCCAAAAGGAGTAAAAAACACCCTGTGTATAGCTGGGACCGAAATCACCCAAATAATATATAGGAGAAGAAAGATGAAACGCAAAACATTTGTGAAGCAGCTTATGGCGCTGGGATTTCAGAGAAATGCGGCAAACAGGGCGTGCAGGTACGCACGGTGGCTGGAGCGGAGAATAAACGAAACGTTACAGGGGTGCGGGTTCAGCGCCAGTTGGGAAGAAACGATGGCATATGTTATAAGGACAATCGAAACCGGGAAAATTCCGTGCGAGGAAGCGGATATAAAGATGTATATGGACAAGGTGTCCGTGTGGAAGGCGAAAAGGAGCAAGAAGATGCCGAAAGAGAGAATGGGGGCAGAGACACGATGGACGCAGCGAAATATTTGAGAGAACAGGCAAGAATGTGTGCGGAATATGCTTTATGCAAGGGGTGCCCGATAGGCCACGGAGAGTGCAGAATTCACATTCCGGGAGATGCCAGTGGAGAAGAAGGAAGCACTGGCTGTCATACACAGATGGATTTACCACGTCAGAAAGATATGTGGAGAAGAAAAAAAGAATGTGGAATTCGCTGGGGGCTGCTGCAAAACAAAAAAGGAAACTATTACATGGATGTAATGCTTTGGGGTACAGCAACGGACGGACGGGTAGAAAAAGAGTGGAAAGACCGATATGGGATGACAAAGGCACTGATTAAAGTGAGAGACCAATCATCCTGTTATGATGCGGAGATGTGGGAAATCAGGCAGAGCCAATATGAAATTGCCGGAGGTGTGATATGGAAAAATTGAAGCTATGCCCATTCTGCGGGGGACTGGCACACGTCATGAGGGAGAAATATACAATATCAACGTGGGATGGGTATGAAATAGTAAATTGCCACGTGGAGTGCTGCGACTGCGGGGCCAGAGGGAGCACAATCCAGTACAAAAGACAGATCGAGGGAAGCTGGCAGACCAAAAAACTGGAGGCAGAAGCAGAAGAAAAAGCGGCGGAGCGGTGGAACAGGCGGGTGGGAGCCGAAGAGAAGGGAAAGGAGAAGGCAAAGCCAGCGTGGATGCCGATAGAAGGGGCAGACGGGGAAACGGTCGGAACGTTTGCATTCTGTCCACACTGCGGAATAGTACTCAGTCAGTTTGACATAGATGGTAAAAAGATCGGAGAAACGTCATGCAGAAACTGCGGTACGGAAATAACATGGGAAGGATATCCGCAGACACCCGGGACGGATACGAGAAAGCGAGAGAAGCCAGATGATATATAATGTATACCGACTGAAAACGGAATACGGAGAACCAGGGGAGATGCTGCTCAGAACAGAAGACCGGGTGGAATGCATGAGAAAGGTTGCCGAGCTGATAAAAGAGGGAGAAAGCGCGGCGACGATCAAGGTTATCACCGATTATGAGCCGATGGAGAAGAAGGGCCGGGAGGTATGGAGGTATTACTACTGAGATGCAGATTGACGATATCTCAAAATTGCCGGAACGGTATCAAAAGCAAATTCTGGCAAAAATAGCGGAGCGGGAGCGGGGAAAACCGACTCCCGCCGAGCAGCCAAAACCGGGGAAATATCGGAATGTAAAAACGGAAGCAAACGGGATCAAATTTGACAGCAAGAAGGAAGCAAAACGGTACCTGGAGCTGCTGGCAAGGCAGGACGCGGGAGAAATTGACGATTTACGGCTACAGGTCAACTTCACGCTCCAGGAAGGGTACACAAAACAAAACGGGGAGCGGGTACGGGCTATTGTATACAAGGCAGACTTTACCTACAAAAAACGGGACGAAAATGGCGGGTATACATTATATATAGTAGAGGACGTAAAATCAAAAGCAACGAAGACCAGAACCTATGAGATCAAAAAGAAGCTGATGCGGGAGAAATTCCGGATCGAGGTGCAGGAAGTATAAGAAAATGGAGCGCAAAAAAGAAGCAGGGGGAAACCCCTGAATCAGGCTTGTAAGGTGTATTAAGTCAAGGACAAGGGGGAGCAGGAATGATAGGGAAAACAATCTACCGGCTGAAATATTACCGGTGCGGCGAGTACCTGGATGCATACTGCTATCCTGTTGTTCCATGCGCAAAACCGGTACAGGGGAAGCGGACGAAAAAGAGAGTGAGCCGGGAGGTGCAAACAAAGCTCAACCAGAGACATGCGAGGGAGCGGCTAACCCGAATCGTCAACACGAACTTTAGCTGGGAAGACCTGAGCATGACCCTTACATACCGGGAAAATCCGGGAAGCAAGGAAGAAGCGGTAAAGGAGCTGCAAAAATATATCCGGAAGCTGCGGGCGCAGTATAAGAAAGCCGGGATCGAACTGAAGTACGTATGGCAGATGGAAAAAAGCAAAAAGGGGAGATATCACGTCCACATGATCCTGTCCGGGGGGATTGACCGGGACAAGCTGGAAAAGCTGTGGGAGAATGGGTATGCCAACTCCAAGCGGCTGCAATTTGACCAGAACGGGGTGGCGGCTCTGGTGGGTTACATCACCAAATCCCATCACAACAAGGACGAGGAGCGGATCACGTACAAAGCGTGGAACGGAAGCCGAAATCTGGTTGACCCGGAACCGGAGATCAGCGACACGAAGGTAAGAAGCCGGAAGAAGGCGCTGGAGCTGGCAGACGGGGAATTCAATGCGTGGAATGAAATCTTCCCGGAATACGAAATCGCAGACATCAACCAGTTCCACTCCGACGAGTACGGGAGCGTTTACCTGTTTGCACGGCTCTACCGGCGGGACGGAAAACGGATGCCGCCAAAACGGAGGGTAAAGAAATAGGACGCTGGGGCAGGAAGCGCGTTGGGCTCCTCCGATCCAACAGAAGGCCGTTCAAATCGGCCTCCCAGCAATGAATAAGCGGCAAATGGCGTAGGCGCGTAATTCGCATGATCGGGGCACCGGGTGGTTCGAATCCACCATGCCGCAGGGCGGGACGCACAGACGGAAACCCAGACCGCCAGGCCCCGGCGGAATACAAATAGGGGCCGCAGGAAGGAGACGAATATGGGCAAAAAAATCGTAACAATGGACGCGGCGAAAAACCAAGGGGAAAGTGCGCCCATCAGCAACAAAAGCAAGATCGATGGGATTCAGGCGGATTTCTCCCGGGACATCCAGGGTGTGGCGACCAGCTTCGGGGCGCTGCTGGGGATGACGAAATGGTACGGAGATATGTTCCCCAAGGCTATGGAGCAGCTGAAAAAAGAAGGCTGCAAATACTGCAACCATCTCCACTGCAAAAAATGCGAGGGGGTCAGCGGTTGGGCCTGGAACATGGGGCAGCACTATGAAGGCTGACTGGTGGGCACAGGTGCGGATTGCACTGAGGGCCTATACGCGGCGAAAAAAAGAATACGACAAGCTGCCGCCAAGGCAGAAAGCGGAAGTGGACGCTGTGACAGCGGCGCTGGAGGAAGTAAGACGGACGGAGGGAATGGAGCCGGTCTACAATATGCTGGAGATGTACCACATCAAGGGGACGCACACACTGGACGGGGCGGCTTTTGCGGTGGGGTACGGGCATGAGCGGGCGGCACACTACAACAGGCGTTTTATGCGGCTGGTGGCAACCAAACTGGGGTATTTATACCCCCCCTCCAAAAACTGAAAATTGTTTGCGAGGTCTCCGGGGGGAAAAGAATTCCCGGGGATGGAAAAAGCCGAAGAAAAATGCAGGAGAAAATGCCGGAAAGAAAAAACAAGAGAAACGAGACAGAAAGGAGAGAATTATGGGAAAAAGAGCAGAAGAAACCTTTACCGTGCGGGTAACGGTGGAAAACGTGAGAACCGGGGCGGCACAGACCACGAAGTTCTACAAAGGAACGGACGGAATGCTCGAAGTGACGGAAACGAAAGTCAACGGGGGCTGCACTTCCGCCATGAAAATCTTGCGGGAAGTCTTAGGGGAACGTGAGGATCAAACGACGTTAAAGGCAAGAAGCCTTGGAGCGGGGGAAAAACTTGGCGTATGGTACGTGGTGGCGAAAAAAATCGCAGAAGAAACGATGTGCCGGGACGGCGACGGGAACTACCACCTAGTTAAGAGCGAGAGGGCGGGCGCGGACGAGATAGGCCGTGCAATCGAGCAAAAGCGGAGCCGGGAACTCATGTCGGAAGATGATGCACGATACTGGGCGCTGGAGAATCTGCGCATGGAAGAATACGAGAAAGCATTTGGGGAAGAATAGAGAAAAAGCCGCTATGCATATTGCATAACGGCTTTTTCTGCATGAATGGGAACTTTTTTGTCCTGGCGGCGCGAACGGTTGCGCGGCGCGGCGGCGGGGGGAGAAAAAGTTTTTTGTTTTTTTGATCCGGACGAAACCGAAGACCTCGCGGGCGGGAGCAGGAACCGGAAAAATTTTGCGGAATCGGGTGAAACCCGGGTGCCGGAATGGGGCAGGGTGACATAACACAGGGCGGAACGAGGGGCAGTCGCGGAACCGGGCAGGGATGCGGGGAGGCAGGCCACCGAAGAGGCCAAGGCGGGCGAAAATGGGCGCAGATCACCCATACCCGGGGCAGGGCCAGGGCGGGCAGAACAAATAGACATGGTGTCACCTCCAAAAGGGTATAGTTACCCCATACCCGGCCCCGGCGGGGCCGGTACCAGGTGAAAAATGGCGCAGTTGACCCAAACCCGCGCCGGGGTTAATCGTCGCGGGGCTGGGGGGCCTGTTCTGCCGCCATGCGGGCGGCGACGGCATCCAGAATGTAACGCTGGACGCTCTGACCGGCTGCGGCTGCGGCGGCGCGGATGGCTGCGCCGTCCTCCTTAGAGGGACGTACCATGATGTTATCCTGACGCTTGTTGTAAGCAATGACTGCGCGGCGCTGGGCCTCGGTGGCCATAAGATCACCTCCGGATATAGTTATACAGTCCAAAGATAGCACGGGAGGGCAGAAAAATCAATAGAAATCAGTTAATTTAGTAAAAATGAACAATAAAATATAAGTTAATTTATACAGAACGCCAATTTACAGAAGACAAGTTAACTGATACAATAAGGGCACAACAGAAAACAACACAACAGACGGGAAGCCGCCGAGGGGCGGCGGAAAGGAGAACAAAAAATGACGAGAGAAAGAGCAAAAGAGCTGCAAAAAAAGCATGGAATGGAAATCATGAGAGACGAGATCACCCGGCAGGGGTTTGGCCTGTACGTCGCAACCGAGAACAGGATCCCGGAGCTAGACGCACTCGCACGCGACAGATCCACGTCGATGCTTGCGGACTACTCGGGGGAGCAGTTTTGTGTAATGTATAGCCTATATTGCCCGGAATCCTGGTTTGATCTATGGGGATGGGCGGACGAGGAGGCATAACAATGAGACTTAGAGCAATCGCGGCGCTCCTGGCCATGATGCAGGCCGGGGCAATCGGGAGCAGAACAACGCATCAATACACACTGACCGTCTACGTGGCGGAGATTGACCGGGCGGAAGACATTGTGACCTATGAGACGCACAGCGGGCACCGGTTTGAGTGGCAGGGCGTGGAGGATCAGGAGACCGGAGAGATTTACAGCCTGATGATGGACGACAACGGCACGCCGGACACCATAGAGGATGACAGCATTATTTCCGCGAGATATAGCGGATGGAGTATTGAGGATATGCGTTGATTCTGACCGAGCGCCGGAGATGTCCGGCGCTCCAGTGAGAACCAAAACAATGACAACAACAGGAGGACGACAAAATGGCACAAAAATGGTACTTTGCAGATCAAGCACATGTCAACTACATCTATGCTTGGGGCGAGCCAAAGTGCATCGATGAGGAGGAGATCAAGCGGATAGCGCACGCGTGGGGAGACACGCCGGAGGGAATCAGGGGAATGATGCATGAGGCAACGCCGGAGGAAATACAGAAATATGGGCGTGATGGTTGGTCGGAGGAGTACGGCGAAAGGCTATACGGGTATGAGGGGTATAGAATCGTAGGATTTTTGCCGCTTGAGTATTTTGCAATCGTAGACGAGCGATTGGACATAGATGAGCAGGCGCGATTTGACGAGATCATAGAGGATATGCTGCCGGATGGGGTGGAAATGAGCGGAGACGAGTTGCTAGCGCAAGACAGCTACACCGGCGGCGACATCGACACAGACAAGCTAGTAGCGGATGCATACGCAAGACTTATGGAGGGGGACAAATGAGTGATAGGGGGCAACGGCATTGCGGATGGCTGCCAGAGGATTACAACAGGATCCGCAGTGGAGCATGTGCAGGAGAGCGGCTAGAGGGCATTGACCTAGAGCGGCTTGATGACATCATAGATTGGATGCTGCAAAAGCAAGGAGCCGAGCGAAACGGCTATGAGATTGTAGCGTCACCGGCCGCAAAAAGTGAGCATCTTGACGTGCGGAAGATGCTACAGGACGCGCAGAAAAAAACAGTGGCGGATCGGGATAAAAATTTTAAGGCAGCGGAAGAAAAATTAAGAGCGTACATACAAGAGCATGAGGAGTTAAAAACGTGCTGGGCAAACTGGGGCGCAATAGAGCGAGAGGATCGTCAAAATTATTATTGGGTAACACTATACACAGACGATAAGGAGGACGCGGAAATCGAGTGGTTGGTGGCGTATGATATGGACGCGGAGAGGATAAGCCAAGACAAAATGTAGGATAAGCGGACGCGAAAGCGTCCGCTTATTTTTTTATTTACTAGGCGCAGCTTAACGGCTGCGCCTTTTTTTGCGCCCAGCAGGGCGCGAAAGACCGTACAAAATGCACCACTAGGGGCGGCAGAATAGAGATATAAGGAGGGCGCAAGCGTGGAGGATACCAGGGCGCGGAGAGTGCGGGAGCTGCTGGAGACCGGAGGGGCACCGGCATTTTACCGGACATATATGTGGCAGCGGGCGGCAGCAGAAGCGCGGGAATTGCAGCATAACGAGTGCCAGCGCTGCAAGCGGCGGGGCCTGTACTCCCCCGCCGAACAGGTGCACCACAAAACACCCCTTTTACGGGCGCCGCATTTGGCGTTAGCGCAGAGCAATTTAGAGTGTCTGTGCAAGCGGTGCCACGAGGAGACACACACGGAGATGGATCACAGCGCGGGAGGCTTCGACGCGCCGCCAGAACGGTGGTAGCCCCCGGGCAAAACTGCAAAGCCGGTGGAGCCTGACGGGCGAGAGTACAGGCAAGAGGAAAGGCCGGGCAAGAGCTCAGGGCGGAGAGCAGCGGAGAGACGGAGAGCAGAGCAGCGGGCAGAGCGTGCAGCAAAGAGAGACGGGGCCGGGGCGGGCAGATCACGAGAGCGCGGGGGCCTTCGG
>ERZ1034928.142-NODE-142-length-43313-cov-106.033797_pt1 | contig 43313 bp, 42 predicted proteins | sample MGYA00520627_ERZ1034928 | MGnify/ENA primary metagenome ERZ1034928 (study PRJEB33766, sample SAMN09781755) | gut metagenome | biome: gut microbiome | host: Homo sapiens | place: Madagascar | study: EMG produced TPA metagenomics assembly of the PRJNA485056 data...
GTTTAGTTTAGTTTAGTTTTATTTGCATAATTTTGCATTGCATTTGCTTAGCAACCTTTATGCACTTGCATTGCATTTGCATAAGAATTGCATAGTCTTTGCATACAAAAAAAGACGTCAAAACTTGGCGTCTTTTTATATTATCTATTCATTTTTTAATATTTGATTTTCTATTGGTTTTATCTCAATAGTTTTCTTTTCAGGCTCTTTTAACTGCCCTACCTCAGACTGTGTTTGAGTGTCTGCCTTTACAGCTTCTTGTTTTTTATCATCAACCGCAGTTTTATCATTTTCTATATCTTTTGGTTGAGGGTTGTCTTCAACATATTGTATAAGTTGATTCATAAGGTCAACTTGGTCGTTCATATATTCAACCGTATCAACAACAATGTTCTCATAGCCCATTTTATAGCCCATAAAGCCATTTAGTACAACAAGCAATACTTTCAAACAGCAAGCGACAAAGGTTGCCCACGTAGGGTTGATTATTACGTCCAGCACTATAACACCTGTTACAAATGAAGTTATACAGGTTGAAACAAACTTTGTTCCTAAGTGTATTCTTTTCTTTGTTTCAGGTTTTGTTCCTAGTGGCTCACGACTACTATTTCCTCGCCCACGCTTCATTATCATTTCAGGAGTAAGTTTTATTGGAGTAATTGAATTTGCCTTGATAATCGCTAAAACTTGCGTTTTAGATAAATCTTTTATTGTTTCTAGGTATTTTTTATCTCTACCTAGATATTTTTCGGTATAGACGTCGTAATCTATACCAACTTCAGATAAAACTGACGTTCTTGAGTTTTTTAATTCTTCACTGATATAATATCTGCAAAATTCAGACGAGCGGGCTTGATATTTTTTATCAATTATATATTTTTTCTTATCGTTATATTTTACATAAGAATCTATATATAAATCGCTTTTTCTACCTGCACGTGTACCACTATTTGCATAGTTTACATACATAGAGTAAGAACAGAAAAGAAGAATAAAGAAAACCAACCCAAGCTCAGCCCATTGCATTGCTCCCGTAAGTTTTACATCTGTTGTAAACACTACGATTACAACAAATATAATAAAGAAGCCAACAATCATACCTGTATTATTTAATATTGTTCTAGCAACCTTTTTTTGAGTTTTACTCATACGCTCAATAGTTTGACCTGTCTGAGGTTTATTATCGTTTTTTATTTGTTCCATTTATTACACCTCTTTATTTTCCTGACTGCTATCATTTGTACTGTCATCAACTTTTGGTGTATCGGGCAATTTTTCATAGTGTTCGCCTATTTTATAAATACCCTCTCCACAGGCGTTTGAAAGCAAACCAACAAAAGCGATAATAACCATTTGGTCTATAATGTTTCTTAGTGCTATGAAAAGCACTAAGAATATACACCACATAGACCAAGCAGACGGCGATTTTAGATAAGCTTTTATTTGCTTCATAAACGGAATTGACGACAAAAATGCAAATACAAGGAATAAACCTGATATTGTGGCGGCGGAACTTTTATCAACCCACAAAGGAAATTGACTAATTGTTGCGGCAAGTGGTGCAGCAACGTCCACCCCTACGGCAGTTATTTTACAAATTTTGCTTTTTGTAGCGTTCTTCATAACTATACCTCCGTTTCAGATTTTTGCGTTTCCTCCGCACTTACTTCCTCTTTATCACTTTCAATAACTACTTCTTTAATTTCGTTTTTATCTTCAACAAATTTAAGACAGTTTGCGTATTTTAAGTTTACAAGGTCTTTAACCCCTTGAGGAATATTCTTTGAGTTAGCATAAACAGTGGTTAAAATATCTAGAACTGCACGTGTTTGCATAATCAAAGTTTTAATATTGATTCTATCATCTTCAGTTACACCACTATCGGCAAGCTTTTGTTCAATTTCGTTGTAACCTTTAATAAGCCCATTCACAACGTCAACAATTTGAGATTGCGTATTTGTTTGTTTGTTAACAGAACTATCAATAGTAAAGAGTTTTTTCTTATTCTTTACATATTGCACAATCATCAATATAAGCAATATAACATTACCTACAGTTGCAGCAATTTCAGGGTAATTTGTTTTTATGTATTCTTGAACCCTGCCTATAAAAGTGTGATTTTCTTCTTGTTTTTCGGTTTCATCTATAACGTCTTCTGTTGGAGTTTCCGCTAAAACTTCCACCTGTTCTGCAGTAGCAGCAAGACATACATTAGGCTGAATTTTAGCCGCAAATAATGAAAAACCAAAAGCAAAAAGCAAACTAAAGCAAATAATGAAACCAAACAATCTTTTTTTAATTTTAGCCATATATAACCTCCTTATGTTATATCGTAACCCTCAAGCAGCTTGTCTAGTTTTTGATTAAGCTCCGAAAAATTGTCTGTAAGTTGTTTCATATCATCTTTTATCTTTTGTTGTTCAAGTAAAACTTCCACAATTTGTAATGGAATATTCATATCATTTGGCTTAACAATAATAGTGTTATTTGATATATTTTTCCCTGTTTTTATTTCTTCACATTGCCATTTTTCATTTGATTTGCCGTCTAACACGACTACGGTAACTTTTATTACGTCTTCAAGTATTGGACACAAGAAACGTGCTGGAATGCAACACATTCCGTCTTGTAACTCTCTATATAATGTATCGCCTTTGATTTTGCTTTCAAAGATTACGGTAGCATTTTCAGGAGCACCTGTGAAAGTTATATATAGGTTTTTATCTATAATCTCAGGCTCTCTTGTTAAAATAAAACCTTTCTTACTATCTAAAAGTTTGTATTCCATATTCATAATCTTTCACTCCTTTCAGTTTACTGCACAGTCAAGTTGACACTTGATTCCGTATAATTTTATTTCTCCGTCTGCATTGTTTCTATTTATCAACACTTTTACTTTTACTGCATAGTAATCAACTCCTGATTGTTTTGCCGTGTTGCTAAATATGTGGTTGTGTCCACTCAGTGCAGCTGTTGTAATATCGTCCCATACAGGCTGTGTGTCATTTGCGTTGTTTGTAGCCAAAACTTGAATTGTTGCGTCAAGCGGTTTTTTCAAGTCTAATTGCACGTTTATTGCTTTAGGACAAATTGTTAAATTTGTTCCAAAAGGTGTATAAACAACATTGATTATTCCACCAATTTTATTGAAGTGTTTTGTTTGTGTAACTGTAGCGTTATTATCATCTGTAACAACTATTTTAATATAGTTGTCGCCCATAGATAATGCATTCCACGTTTCAAGACTAATCTCAAGCGTATTTTCCTGAGAGCCTGTAGCTGTAAATGTTCTTATAAGTGTATCGTTTACATACTCTTTTACAGTAACTGCAGCGTCATCGCCGTCATACACAATATATTTATATTTAATACGTGTAGTAACGTCGCCTATGGCAGAGTCATCGCCTGATATAAATGGCGGGTAGTTATCTTGTACCACAACAACGCTAGTTGACGCATAATCAGAATTTCCTAGACTGTTTGTAGCTATAACTCTGTATTGTATAGTGTTCATATTGCCCGATATTGTATCTTCAAAAGCTTCACTATCGCCCTCATATATAACTAAATAGCTGCCACCGTTTACGCTTCTTTCAAGTTTATAGGTTGCAGCATTAACTGCAGACCAAGTAATTTTTGCTTTACCGCCCTCAATTCCTCCTGTATTATAATCAGGGTCGCAATATACAGGCGTATTTATGTTTATTGTTGGTGCAGTTGGCGGAGTTAAAACTACATAGCAACCGTCTGAATCAACTTCATCAGATACCAGAGTGTCAGATGACAAATTACAAAGCGGACGCACGCCGTTGTAACCGTTGAACGCATTGAGGTTGCTCAAAGTACCGTTCGAGTAGACATTACGAACGCCGCACGAGTTCGACGAGTAAGGAGTTCTTAACCACCAATGCCAAGCACTTGAAGTATTAAAACTTGAGCTAGTGAATTCTGAATCTGTAACACATTCTTCTGTTGGGTAAGCTTTTCTACAATCATTTGTATTTGCCGAGAATAAAGCTAATAAACTACCCTCCATAATACTATTTTCCGCAGTATTAAAAACCTCTGCTTTAGAAGCAAAAAACACTTTTCTAACGATAGATTCATAGCTTCCGCCGTCTGTAACAGTATTTAGTGCAACTTTTAAGGTTGTGTCTAACATTTTACTTTTGAATAAGCTTGAAAAGCCACTAAGAAAACCTGCGTCTTCTGTATATGTATTGGAAGATACGTGAGTAGTTTTGGTTGTTGGAGCTTGGTCTGCGTCGTGTTTTGCCGTGTACCATTCCCCTGCAGCTGCGTCAGAATTAAGCCATTGGTCTATATTTGAAACAGAGTATTTGTTATTGCCATAACTTTTTCTCTCTGAATCTGTGTTATTTGGCTCTTTTGCGTCAACAGCTCTTAATGCAATAATTTTTTCTGTAATCAAAGTTGTACTATTTTCAGGGTAACCGTCGTGATTTGAATCAGCTTTAAGCCAAATTATAGGACTTCCTAAAAACTTAGTATTTGTATCTTTAATTTTAGCTCCGACAGCTAAACTGCCTAATGTTTTTGACATTTTCTTTCCTCCTTATTGAAAAGATTTTTATATAATTCATTCATTTGTTTAATTAAGTGATAACAATTTCCACGTTTAGCGTGTCCCACCCAGCTATTGTAAGAACACTCTATACGTTTCATAGGTAATCTATGTTCAGAGTGTAATTTCTTAAACTTTTTTAATCGCCTACGCATATTGTTTTTAGAAGACTGCCTTACTTTTCTTATGACTTTTCCACTTTCTGTTAGGTAAGTGTGGAAACCGAGAAAATCAATACCATTTTTCAATGGAGATATACACGTCTTACTGTTTAATTCTAAACCAAGCCCTGTTACATAAGCCGTAATTTCTTTACGGCAGTATTTCAAATACTCTTTGTCCTTGTGAATTAAGTAGAAGTCGTCCATATATCTACCATAAAATTTTATTCCTAATTTTTCTTTAATAAAATGGTCTAACCCATTCAAATAAAGCAATGCGAATAATTGTGATGATTGGTTCCCTATCGGTATTCCAACATTTCCCTCTGTGCTGTCAATAATCATATCAAGCAGCCACAATGTATCTTGACAGGAGATATGTTTTCTAAGTAACTGTTTCAACTTATCGTGGTTTATATTGTAAAAATACTTACGTATATCACACTTCAGCACCCAACCGTCAGTGGTCTTATTTATTCTGTAATAACGCTCCATAAAGTACTTAAGTCTATCAAGTCCCAAGTCTGTACCTTTACCAACTTGTGAAGCATAATTATCATAAATAAATGATTTTGTTAACAGCGGTTCAAGCACATTATCACACAACGAATGTTGTACAACTTTGTCTTTATAGCTATTGCTCATAACAAGCCTTTCTTTCGGTTCATAAACCTTGAAAACATTATACTCAGATAATGTGTAAGTCTTAGTTCTTATTTGTTTTTTAAGCAACGCTATAGCCTCTAGTAAGTTGATTTCAAACTTTACTGCAGCTTCTTTCCAGCGTTTACCCTTGCGAGCTTTCCTGTAAGCATTGTAAAGATTTCTAAAGTCAAATATTTTTTCATATTCCTGCATAATTTCAAACTCCTTACTGCATATAGCTCGTGCCTTAATTTTAATGCACTAACGTCAGTAATCTTGTATTTATCGTTTCCGAAAGGATATGCCCTCCTTTGTTGGCGGAGTACTGCTTTCGCTAAAATAGCTACTCGGTCTGACTGTATAACCCACCAAAGCGGACGCACGCCGTTGTTACCGTTGTACGCATTGTTGTTGTTCAAAGTACCGTTCGAGTTGACATTACGAACGTTGTACGAGTTCGACGAGTTAGGAGGTACAGGGCATACCCTAAATTTTTAAGCTATATTTTGTTGTTTGTCGTTGTTACGCCAAGCAGCCGCCATACGCTTTACTTCAATAACTAGACCACTCCAATACTCAACTTCTTTTATTGTTAGTTCAGTTGATTTTATTTTGCTTGCTAGGTCAATCATTGAATTTAATAATTTGCAAGATACTATTGCGTTTTGTTGACACTCTAGACGTCTTATACGTTCTCTAGCGTCTTTTAGATTACATTCATTTGCCCTTACCAAGTTTTCGTATATATCAATAGCTAAATTTTCAATTTTTGCAGCTAAAGAAAAACGATACTTTTTAGGAAAATATTTTGTATTTGCTGTCTTCTTAAATGTGTGTTCTATTAAATCTTTAGATTTTGTTATAACACCCATTTCTTTAGGCGAACGTTCGTTACACTTTAACATTGAATACACCTCTCAGAGCTCAACAGAGTACCACTTGTGATTGTTACACCGCTTATAGTTAAACTATTAAATATTGCAACAGCGTTGCCGCCTGACAATGTTTGATGAGCTAATTTTATTGATACAATATCTTTTGTTGCTTGAGCAAGTTCTTCGCTTCCTGTGTCAAGATAAACACTTCCATAAGCAAAAGATAAAGCTCCATTATTGTTGATAATATAAAGCTTATTGCTCTCTTTAGTTTCTAAGCCGTCATAAGCAGATTTTGTAATAACTCTAAAAGAGATATTGTTGTTTGTTTCGGTATCTTTTACGCCACCTGAATACAAAAACAGACTTCCAAGAGCAATAGCAACCGTTCCGTTTTCACTTATTAAATATAAAGTGGTTGAATTTTTGGTTGTAAGAGCGTCATAGTTTGCCCTTGTTATGTTTTTTATATCAAGAACCGTATCGTCATCAAGCTTAATTTTTTTAACGGTTAAACTACCTGTAGTTTCGTCCATAAACAGAGTTTCGCCGTCAGCCCTACCAATAGAACCTATCTCATCTATTCTCTCAAGTAGTTTTATATCGCTTTCAGCTTTAGTCATACGTGTTCCAAGACTTGTAATATCGCTTTTTACACCATTTAGATAAGTACTTTTTACACGAATTTTTTGTTTATAGCTATCGTTGGCGTCTTTATAAACCTCAATGCTTTCGCCGTCGCCATAGTAGTAATCTATCAAAGCCGATAAATCAAACTCTACGTTTTCTCCATTTGCAACAACCAATGTAACAACGTTTGTTGAAGAATCAAAACTTGCAGATTTTACAAAACTTTCCATAGGTAAATTCACAGCATTGCTTGTACCGTCATTTTTAATCAAGTTAAGCGTACCTGTGGTATTGTCATAACTTACGTTGCTATAACAATCTTTAAGAGTTGTGTTTTGAGAATCTAACTGAGTTTTTAATACTTTTACCTGACGAGCAGACGCCACTTTTGTTGCGTCATCAGTAGTTAAGTTATCTACAATATCTGTCTTATTTACTTTACCCTCATCTAATTCCTCAAGCTTTGACGTATGTTGTCCCAGCGTAGTACCATAGCCGTCAAGAGTTTGTTTATAAGAATCTTTAATCTTAAATTTTTTCTTGCCGTTTTCTGTTACTAAAACAACAGTACTATCATCGCCATAATATTCGTCAACAAGACTAGAAACGTCAATGGTTATATCACTATCGTCCATTAAAATTAAATGTAGTGATTTGGTAGAATCGTCGTAATAGCTCGCACCACTTTTCAAAATCTTTTCACTTGGCAAATCATAAGTGATTGTATCGCCATTTGTTTTTGTAAATATAATTACACCTGTGGTCGAATTGTATTCAACATTTTTAATAGCAATATCTACCTTACCGTCAACGCCATTTATAGAATTATTGATAGTTGTAATAACTTCATTTAATGCCTTTGCTGACGGAACTTTAGCTTTATTATTTTTATCTTCGCCAGTAAAAGATTCCATAACGTCTGATTTATCAAACTTAAGAGCCATTGCTCCTTTATGAGCGTTTATGTTTGTGTTATGTGAAGATATATCATCTGTTATTTTTTGTCTGATATCACTATGTGCTGTAACGCTAGTGTTATGGGCAACAATATCAGAATCAATTTCTCCTCTAATTGCAATATGGTCTAGTATATTTTCATCAGACTTTTCATTCAAAGAACTTAAGTTGACGGAAATCTTGTTTAGAACCGCTTGTAGTGTCTGCGTGTCTTTATCTGCAGCTTTTTCGTAAACTTTAACATACCCTGCAAACTTACCGTCCACAAAAGAACTAATTAGGTCTTGTAGGCTATATATAAAGTTTTCATTGGCTTCTTTTTCAGGGTAAAGACCCGTAATATCAAGTTTCATATACCCTGCAGCGTCGTCAGAGCTTAATGCGTCTTGAATTATGTTTATTTTTTCTGCAATAAACTTAGCAAGTTGGTCAAACCACAGCTTTAAGTCTGTTGGAGATAAACCACCAACACCATAAGAAGATGACAAGTTTGGTTTATCAGCAAGAGCAACTACGCCTTTTGAGCTAAGTTCTGCAGAGGTAATATTTGTAAATCTTTTTAATGCCATATTATACCTCCGTTAATTTTTAAGTCTTCCAACTACTTGATAGCGGAAAGACACGTAATATAAAGCAAATGGTTTCATATATTCATCAGAGTAGATATAATATTGTTTTTCTACCCATTGTTTTTCTTTTTCTTTAATAGCAAACAAGCTTTGTTCGTTTGTGTTGAACGTAAAATCAGTAAAATTCATATCTTCAAACGAGAATAAACTATTGTTGATACGTGCTATTTGTGTGTATGGTTTTTTATTAGTTCTAACCTTAATTTTAGCTGCAGAAGAACGGAAAGATTTTGTTTTTATAACCGTTGAACGTTTTACAGTGTTTTTGGTTAAATGAGGTATGCCACAACAGTCCATTTTGGTTGCACAGCCACAATAAATTGTTCTGTCATCAAATGTGTACCACTTAGGGTTAATCTCTCCCTGACTATCTCTTTTATCAAAGTTAAATGAACACACTACACCATTTAATGTTCCAAAGAAAATATTATCAGCTAAATTTTTAATTACAGTTGCCTTTTGAAAAACGCCGCCTGTGTAATTTCCTTTTCTATCACATAAATAAGCTTCATATTTAACCAAATCGCCTGTGAAAATGTCATATACTTCGTGAACGGTATAATATACACCTATTGTGTATTTTTGACCGTCTATTGTTACCTCAACACCCTCATTAAAGACTTGAGTGGTTGATTTACCCTCAGAATCAGGAGCGTTTACAACTTCGCCAACAAGATTTTTAGTTTCGTTGATATTCATATAGTAAACAGCGTCTGCTAAAGTTATTGGAATCTCAATAATTTCTTTTTCAAGACCACAAGTGCATTCAACTTCACTTTTACCACATTTTTTACAATAATGTACTTTTGCAGACTTTAATTCATCATCAAGCCTTGTTGCATATCTATATTCAGGGTATTGATTTTTGTAAAGACCTATATCTTCAAGATAATACCACTCATATTGCGGTACACCTATAGCGTGAGTATATCTTTGGCGACTGTCAGCCATAAAAATTTTACCGTCTATAAGAACCAACAAATAACCGTTCCACTCCTCAACCACAGCAGAACTCAAGTCCATATTGACTATTTTTGCGTCTATAAGACTTGACCTGTGCTCATTCGCACGCTCATTACGTACCGATAATTGACCTACAGCTTCTACACCTAAACGTGATATAAATATCGGGTCGTCTAGGAAGTTAACGCAGGCACCTAAACAACCTATTCCACTTAAGCCTTGTTGGGCTGGGTAAACTTTTGGCTGTAAATTATTATTTGTTTCAGTGGCGGTATGAAAGTATGTTGAGCCGTCCTGTTGAGTATCGTTTTTTAACACCATTAAAGTATCAGCAACAGTTATCATTCCTGTAATAGGAGCAATACCTACACCGTCCTGCATATAGTTCATTATTCCAAAGTATGTCGGGTCAATATAGCCTGTATTGTTTCTTGCACAATAGAAGATATGATTTGGAAAGTCAGGGTTTCCTGATAAGAAAACTCTATTATCATAAATGGCGACTATTGTGCATTTTGTAATAAGGTCAGATATTTTAGAATTGTCATCTGTAACACCTGAAACGCTTTTTAGTGTCTTTTTTGCAGTTATTTCAACACCTGCATAAAATTCAGGGTACATAACATTTTCAGCACCATTTTCTCCTGCAATTTGCACAGTTTTGTTTGGTGCTGTCGGAGCAGTCTTAAATTTTACAGCCCCATTTGCAAGGTCAACAGTATAATCTGTATCAATAACCTTTGTTTCTCCATAAACTTTAACCTCTGAAATAGCCTCTAACTGATTTTCATTCATTATAAAATCAGTAGTTTCGCCGTCAGCAATAAAAGTATGTTTGAACTTTGGCTGTAAAATGTTTCTCTGCTCATATTCTTTGCCTATATCGGCATTTGTTCCATTAGGAACAATATTTATATAAGTTGTTGGAATATAAGCCTCAGATATGGCGTTTTTAATGTTATAACCGTCGTAAACAAGGTAATTCTTACCGTCAACAATATAAAGTTTATTATTAAAAATAAAAGACGCACTTTTGCGAGTATTCATTTCGCTAAATAGGGCGTCTTGTGTTGTTAAAACACCCTCTTTGTATGATAAAAGTAAACTATCTCCCTCAGACAAACTGCTACTAGCATAAGATAAAACGTGTGTGTCTGCATTATAACTTGCCAACAATGTTAAATCTTCGCCATTAGTCTTTGCTAAGGCAACAACAGCTGTAATATTATCAGCTAAAGTTTGCTTAAAAGTGTGGGTGCCGTTTATTGTTGATTCAGGAGCAGGAACCTTAATAGTCTTGCTCAATACAATGTTTATTGTGTCTGGGTAATTTTTCCATAAATAAAGCTTATTTCCTGAGTGTATTAACACTTTAGTTGTAGTATTTCCGCTGCTATTCTTGTGTGAGTAGTTGAAAATACCAAAAACTTCATTTTCTTCAGGTAATACCACTCTTTTTCTAAAACCTGCAATAGTTTCAAGAGCTTGTCCTTGCCCTGATTGATAATCACGGTACATATTTACACAATATGCAAGACGTTGCTCGTGAACTTGAGTATGGTCGCTTGAGAAGTCAACGCCTCTAAAATCGCCATAGTATCTATTGTAGGTATCTCTTTCCTGAAGAAGATTTTTTGAATTTTTATAAGCCATATTTCTTACCACCTATTTGAACTTTTAATTGTTACAGGAGTAGCAATAATAGCTTTTCGTTCCAAGTCAGCAACACGTTCTCGGTATAAACCCATATAATATTCAGATTTTTGTGGCTCGTCGTCTATCCATACATAAGCGGCAATGAGTATAGGCATAAGAGAACTTAATTCTGCATTTAAGTCAAGCTCTGCGTCATCTTTTGACGGGTCGCCTGAACTTTCTATTGCTTTTGGTAATCTCTCATACAATACTTTATATGAACCCTTACTTTCGTAAGGGAAAAGAATTATACTGTTATTCTCTATTTCATAGCCTTGATTAAGAACACTGTTTGTATCTGTTTCCTTAATCGGTGGACAACTTAAAGACATAAAATCATCTACTAATTTCATCATATCGTAACGCGTATATGGCTCATAAGCAGGAATATCTTTTTGCTGATTGCTAAATAAATATTCATACATAGCAACATTTTTTACGCTATACAAATATTCGCCCGTAAACCTTATTCTAACTAAGCCGAGAACAAAACTATCGCCCTCTTTAATAAAACCTCTGTAAGGCATAAAAGTCCTTGTAGATGAAAGCTCTATGGACGAAACGATAACCCAAGATTGCGTATCATTATCGTATTTTTCAATAATTGCAATACCGTTACCGTCTGCCTCAAAATAATATGACTTAGCATTTGTTGCCTCAAAGGTCAAGTCTTCAGTTTTCTCAATAGGGACAAATGTTGATTCTTTTACTAAATTTGACAGCGGTTTATGATTTATTAAATAGTGGCTTATTGCAGGTCGTATTTTGTTGACCTGCAATAAAGCTCTATTTGCCGCATAGTAAAATCTATCATTGTCCTCAAGAGAATCTTCAAAGCCCAACTGAGCAACTTGTCTATATAGCTCAGAAATAGTCATATATTTACCTCCTGTCAGACTTTTAGCTCTACTAGATTGATGAAGCTCCTGTTACAGCTGAGCTGCTGTTTACAGCAAGCAAAATGTGTTTCCAAGAGTTGAAGCCAACACCAAAACGACAGTAACCATTCCAATAGAAGTTACGTGTATGGTCGTCAATATTGTTTCTAATATCAAGTGGAACTCTGTTGTAGAACATATTGCCCATTAAGTTTTCGTTTGCTTCAGAAGACATAATCATAAATCTGTCATCTTCAGTTTCCCAACCATTAAGAACAACAACTGTCCAATTTCCATATTGAGTGTTAATATCATTATGGTCGCTACCAACTGTTCTTTCAGAGCCAACAACTTTCTTAACCATTGCTTCAAGTTTTGGTCTGTTGCAAGGAATAACAATAACGTCTGCTACGTATTCCATAGTTTCGCCATTTTCGTCCTTAAAGTTTCTAAGTTTATTTGCAAGTACGCCCATAGCTTCTTCAAGTTTTGCTGCTGTGCTTGACAAATCTCCGTAGAAATAGTTAGATTGTGTTTTACCTTTCAACTTATCAGTTGCGTATTTGTGTGCATTGCTGAAAAGAGCTAGACCGTCGTTACAAGAAAGGTCAACGACTGCCTTATTGAAAGTACCACTTGTTTTAGTACCATTGATAAGAGCCCACGCTGCAATTTTGTTACGAGTTTTGTAATATGCTCTAACAAACTTACGAGGTTTGTTTTTCATATTTGTACCCATACCCATTTTAGCGTCGTCAGCCATTTCTTTTGTGATAGTAAACTCTTTCATAAAAGTAATATGTTCGATAGTCTTTTTGAAAGTTGTTTCTACGTTATCATTTTCAGCCCCTTGACCCTCTTTTACGCTTTGGAAAGTATCAAAGTCTGATTCGCCGATGATTGTTTCAGCATATCTATTTGATTTTTCTACGTTAAACAAGAAGTCTAAAACGCCTTTTTGTTTTTCGCAGGCATTGCTCTCGTTTTCAATAAGAGCTTTAATTGGGTGTTCAAACTTACCAAACATTGGGTCGTTTTTACCCGACATTTTACTGTAAATAAAGTTACTCATAGTATTTTCCCTCCTATACTACCCTTACCAAGATTTTATCGCCTGTTGCCTTTTTAGTGTTTGCCTCAAGTGCGTCCACTACGGTAACAACACCTTTAGTAGTTACGTCTGTAACTCCAAGACCGTCTGTTGCAAGTGTTAATTTAGTTCCAACAACAATAGCAACCGCTGTTTCACTAAAAGTAACTCCTACTTCATAAATTTGATTTGCTTCTACTCTGCATACAGGAATAACCCTTTTTGTATCAGAAGCTCCGCAATCAGCCATAGCAATAAATGCAGGTTTTACATTATCGCCTGTAGCTTTTGTTAATTTTCCACTAGACAAAATCAAAGCTTCGCCAAGAGAAACTGCTTCACTAGCAGTAACTTCCAAATATTCAGGCTCTGGTACATTTTGTCTAGCATTTTCAATTTTTACTAACTTAAACATAATGTTCTCCTTATTATTTTTAGATTGTTTTTTTGTAAAGCTCGATAAGTTCTTTATCGCTCTTGTTTGGGAACAAGTCCCTCCATTCAGCCAATGTCTTTTTAGGCATTACAACTGAACTGTCTTTAGAACCCTTAGGCACTGCAGACTGTAGATGTTCTTTATTGTTTAATGTTTTTTGCCTAACAGCGTTAGCGACATCTTGTCTAACACCGTCAGGGTTAGCTGCTGCATACGCTTCTTTAGGCGACAAACCTAAATCTCTAAACTTACCAAATTTAACAAAATTATCAATTTCAGTCATTTTGCTATATTTTTTAGTTTCGGGGTAAGCAGCTTGTACTTCTGCAAGGTCTGCAGCCATTTTCTTTTCAAACTCAGCCCTTTGCAACATTTCAAGTGCAGCAGTATTCCTTTCATCTGCCGCTTTGTTTTTCTTGTATTCATCAAGAGGTATGTCGTCAGATTCCGCCGCCAATCTCTCAAGTCCCTCAAGAACGTCATCACTTGAAACACCTAACTTAGATAATGTTTCTTTGCCTTGAGTTTTAAGTGCTTTTAACTCTTGCTCAAGCTTAGCAATCTTCTCATCTCTTTCATCAGGTTTTTTTGTATCAGGCTCAACTACTTCGTCAGACTTGTCCAAACCCTCGTCTTTGTTCTCATCTGTCTTTTCGTCCTGATTGTTTTCGTCGGCTTCCTTTTCTTCCTCATCGTCCTCGTCAACAACGTCGGGAATTATAATATTGCCGTCCTCGTCATACTCGAACTCATCATCTTGACTGTTATCGTCAACATTTTCATCATCATTATCAATGTCTTCGTTATCAGTATCAGGCTCAAGTTCTTCGTCTAACTCTTCGTCATAATCTTTGTCTTTGTCCATAATCGTTTGCTCCTCCTATTTTTTGATTTATGGTTGGCTATTTGCCGTTTCTAAGGTCGCTGCCTTTAACAACAGTTGACTTTGGGGAATCAGTTACAGGCTTTGGAGCCTTGATGATACCACCCTTGTTTGTTGCATATCTATTATCTTTACAAGGTTTCATAGACGCACCCTCCTTTATTAGATTTTTTATAAAGAAAAGAGCCCAAACTACAAATTGTAGTAAGGGCTCTATCTCTATGGACTTTGGCACAATAATAATTGTTATTCAGTTGTAACTTCAAACAGCTTTCCGCAAGTTCTACACTTAAACGTCAAACCTTTTATCTTGCTGCCTTTTTTTAAGCCAAGTCGTGGCACTTTTGTATTACAGTGAGGACATACGATTTTTGTAATTTCAGATTCCACAGTTGGAGTAATTGTAAACATACTCTTTCCCTCCTGTAATAAATGATAACACACAATAAACCGCATTTTGTCATTATTTATTTTTAGAATAAGGCGATTGTGGTATGATTTTACCGTTTTTAACTTCAAAGCCACATAATTGAGCAAGCTCAGACTTTTCAGCCACCGTAGCCGATTTTAGACCTAAAATATAACGCAATAATCTACTTTTTACTTGAGCAGCAGTCCACCCTCTATATTCTCTATCTTTCATTGTGTACCCTTGAAAAGCGAGAATAAGTAATCTTTGTTCATCTGTTAGACTTTGATTTAGTAAATATTTAATTATTTTGTTACGTTTAGAACCTGTAATAGCCTTTCCTGCACTATCTTTATCAGAACTGAAAGCAGATAAGCCAGCATTTATAGCGGCAAGTTTTTCTATAGAAATATACTTTGACATTTTCAATAGTTTATTGTCATTTTCAACACCAAGTGTTTCTGACAATGCTTTTGAATAATAAGCGTCATACAAAATTTTGATTGCTTTAGCTTGTTTTTCTTCAGATAAATTTTTATAAGTTCTATCTAAAATCATCTTTTCAACACTTGCATTTGCTTTGTTATAAATGTTTTTGAAGTATTTTTGTTGTGAGCTTGTTAACTCTATTGATTCTCCATTATAAGTTACGCTGCTACCAATACTCTTTGGCAAAACACTGTAACCCGCAGAATATAAACGCTTCAAATTGTCAATGACCACTTCACTATATTCATTTCCAACACGCTTATCAAGTATAATGCTCATAATTAAATTTATCATTGCCGTATCATCATTTTCTATAGCCTTATTCAAATCTGACACGTAATTTTTCTTATACATTTTACTATCTATTAAATAAGCCGTTGTTGGACTAACACGCTTAGTTAAACCATATAAAATGTTGTACATATTTCTAGTTGGTACACCAAGTACTTGTCCAGCAGAAAATGCAAGTTTTTTCAAAGTCTTACCTACATCTTCTTCAGCTATTTTACCTGAGGCTATTTTCTCTACTACCTGATATATATCTTGTACGCTATCTAAAAGGTCATTGATTGCGGAATAAGCATAATTGTCTATATCGTAACCCTCTGCAAACCTGCCGTATATTTCCTTAAGAACAGGCAACCCTCCAAATAAGTTCCCTATAAAATCAACTGTCATTGCTTCTGCGGTATTCTCATCGTCATCTTTCCTATATAACCAACGGAATAACTTAGCAACACCAGCCATAAAGGCGGCGGAGGTTATCAATGATATAACAGATTTTCTAACCTTAGTTTTTGCAAGTTTAATTTGAGATAATATTTTAGTTCTAGCTGCAGAATCGGTCGTTACTTTTAATTTTGCTTTTAGTGTAGATAATTCGCCGACAGAATCTATCACACGACCTACAACTTTCATACTATCAGCAGAGAACATTGTTATTGTTCTCATTATTTCGTTTCCTGAACGCATAGCTGCAGACCTTTCTGTTGCCATTGCGTTTTGTTGAGTTTCAAGAATAACTTGTCTTAGCATTTTTCCTGCTTCAATCTTGTTTGCAACCGTACCGATTTTCGCTCCACCATTTTTTTGAACTTGAACCTGACAAGCTCCAAATAAACGTTTAACAACAAATCTGTCCATTTTGCCGATAGGAGCCATAAGAGTATCAGAGAACTTACCTAACTTATCAAGAACGCCTTGAGCCATAGCAACAGTATTGTTAGAGTTTCTTAATTTAGCCAATGAGCAATATGTATCTACGTCCTTTGCAGATACAGTCATACCTTTAATAATACAGTCAGTATCGAGCATACTTGAAGAAGCAAATAATGAAGATAACTGTGTTACCCACACCTTAGGGTTAGCACCAAGTTGAAATTTTGCATAACCACTACGTAAAAATCTAAGAACTTTCATACCCTCACTTGAAGTTGTTGGTATGCCCTGAATATCAGAAATAAGTTTACTAAAATATCTGTTCGCTTTAGACCACGTATTTGTGCTTTCCGTAGAAACGCTTACGGGTTTATTTTTATTTCCTGATATATCAAGATTGTATAAACGGTTAAATGTTTCTATAGTGGGCGATAGATAAGCATATTTTGTTACAGCCTTAATATGTCTATTAAATACAGTATCTGCAGATTCAATAAATAGTTCTTGTTTAGCACCTTTTATTGTATCTTTGTTGAATGATGAGTTGCTTACCCTATCTAATTCAGCAGCAATATCTGAAGTATCAATATTCTTTGCTATATTTCCACGTCTAATTGGGTAATAATAATCTTCTGTGGCGTTTGTAAAACCTAAACGCTGCATATCTCTGTCTGCTTTTAATTTTTTAGCGTCTTTATTAAACGCTTTTTCCAAAATAGAAATATATTGCATATCAGCGTCAGTAAAATGTTTTTCAATTTCTATTTTTGTGTCCGCAATACTTGTTAAAATATCAGCGTCAGTCATAACACTTGGAGCAAACCCTTTTACTCTAACTCTTTTGCCGTCATTGTCAACAAAAGCAAAACCATTGAGAACTAGACCAGCGTTAGAGTGGCTACGTTTCATTGTCAAATATAAGCTTATAAGTTGTGCTTTTGGTATATCAACACCATTAAAATTAACTTTTGTATTTTTAATTTCTGCAAGATATTTCTTATGAGAACTTAAAAAGTCGTTATAGTCAGACTTAACTTCCATTTCTGCAATTTCTGAATCTACTGCAGCATTTCTAAGCTCGGTCATCATTTCGGTATAAAAACCATTGCTTTCATACCTGTCCATACGTCTAGCAACTGTCATAGGGTCGCCAAATGTTTGCATATACGCACTTCCCGTCAATTTTCCAAATATACCTACTTTGATTTTTTCATTATCGTGAATCGTATTGATATAGCGTTCCGCTTCAGGTATTGCGTCTATCCATTTTCCTTGCTTATATACTCTATTATAATTTTCAACAAAATTTACAAAATAAGACATTACGTCCCTCAACATTTTTAATTCTGTTGTTGAGTAATTTTTCTTCGCTTGAGACAAAGTATCAAGCATAAAAGCAACGTCCTCATTGTAACTGTTTTCTAATAAAGGGTTTTCCATTGTGTACCATTGACGCAAGTTAGCTATAACTCTATGTGTTCCCGCATTATTTAGGTTTCCCCTGTTTTTTATTTTTGCAAGGCTTTCAATAGATTGTTTGAATATATCGCTTTTGAAATCAGTCGCATTTAGGAATGTGCCTAGTTTTAAGTCTTTCATTTTTTGAGCTTTGTCAAGAATATTGTTTGTTATTGAATTACGCTCATAAACGTCTTTAACTTGTTGTCTAAGATTAGATATTTTTTGAGTATATTTTTCAACTAATTTACCATATTTTGATTGACTTCCTTTCTCGTCGTAAGCCAAAAGTATATCTCGTGCAATTTGTTGTTTAAGGTTATCAAGTTTTGTTTGGTCGCCATATTCTCTTAGCATTTGCTTATCTATTTTTTTATTCAAGCGTTCTCGTGCTGCGTTATAAGCGTCAAGCATTTCAAAGAATTGGTCGGCTTCGTTAACTGCCGTAAACGTATGTAGCCCCATACTCTCCATTTCGTGAGCTATTTGGTCTGCACCAAACCCGCCATTTTTAGCTCCCCACTGCATAAATATTCCGTTTTTAGTATCGTATTTGTAGTTTATTTCTCCCTTAATACCTTTCAGGTCAAATTTATGTCTTTTGCCGTTAAGATAAGAAACAAGTTCTCTATCAGAATCATCAACTAAATCGGAGCAACTAGACCACATATCTTCCATTACAGCATTTTCAACGATATAATCAGCAATTTTTAAGGCAACAGTTCCTCTATAGCCCTCGTTTGCTCCGTTTAGCTGTTTGAAAAGATAGTCTATCGCTTGCGTTTTAGATTTACCTGTTAAATTTGCAACATAACGCTCGTCTATGTTTAATCTATCTGCGATTATATCATTTATAATCACTTCAGCGTCAGCCTTTGAATAAACCTTTAACTTTGTGTTATTTGCAACAAATTTAGCACGTTGTGCCTTTGACAAGCCACCAACAGTCCTATTATCTTCATCTTCCTGTAAGGCAAACCTAATATCGTCAGGAAGATTTTTTATTAAAGCACTTCTTTTGTTTGTGTTTTCGTCATACAGCTCAATCTTAATACCTTGTTCTTGGAAGAATTTTATTATTTCAGGACTTGTATTTACAGGGGCAATAACTTCTACAACCTCATTAAAGCCTACTGCTCTTTGTGGTTTTGCCTCAAAGTATTCAGTTGGGTATTCTCTAAGAGTTTGCATATATTCTTGTATTTCTGCAACAAGAGATTGAGTAGGTATTTTCCCGTAATACTCGTTAAACAATGATATGATTCGTGAGTTTGTTTGTGAAGACTTTGCAATATCAACTAACAAATCTAAAGCAGTATCTGTAGCAATAAAACTATTACTCTCGTTTGACAACTTTGCAATCTGCTCAGCCAATTCAAAAGTTTTTGTATCAGTAACTTTCTTTAATTGCTCCATTGTTTCTGCATTTACCAATCTGTTTGAAGATTTTTTTATGTCTTCAATAGAGGTAAATTGCTTTGATAACACACTTCTTATGCTTCCTGTACCATAATTGTAACCCTCTTCGTTTCTAACTTTTCCTGTCATATAAGAAACAAGATTTTCAAGAGTCGCTTTTGTGTATAAAGAATCAAAAGGACGGCGGTTGCCTGAGTTTGTAAACATATCGTTATTGTTTCTAAAATACTTAGTGTCTTCATAGTATTTATCAACAATATTTTTAACATATTGTTGAAACTCTTTCTCGTGTCCTTTAAGTCTAGCGTCTATTTCATCACTAAACGAAGAAATATCATCAACAATAAAAGCATTCTTTCCTTTATTATTAAATTCTGCAACGTCATACAAGAAATTATCTACGTCTTTATAGCTAGCACTCTTTTCTTTGGCTAAGCCATAGTCAGAATACATTTTGTTATATACTTTGGTAACTTCAGGAGTTAACCTATCTATAACTTCTGTATCGTTATATCTATCTACAATCTCCTTGTGCTTATTTGCAAACTCTTCAATATATGCAAGTGGTAAACCAGCACGACCTTGCTTAGATTTTTTCTTTATCTCAATATTTATGCCTTGTTCGGTTAGATATTGATACTTAACGAAATCTGTGCGGCTTAGCAAATATTCTGCGTTTTCCTTTGTTGTAAATTCAAGGTCGCTTTCTATTGTACTTACAGAAGTTCCGAGCAATCTTGCAGCTTTGTCGTATTCTCTCAATAAAGCATTAAGATTTTTTTCTGATATTTTGTTTACTGTGCTTGGAAAACGTTTTGAATAAGCGTCAGAACTAAATACTTTATTACGTCTGTCTGTTGGGCTTATAGTTTCTTTCCTAAATACAAGACTTATATTTCCAAAATTCTCGTGCCCGTAATTTACGTCTGTAATAGCTATAGACGGAACGGCTAGCCCACCTATCTTTATTGATTGTAACAATTTTGATTCAGTTATATTATGTACCGCAACAAGATTTTTAATATCTTCGTTGCTGTCTAAAGCATAACGAATATCATTATCTATTGTTGGGTTAATGTTGTTTATTTCTTTTATTTGATTAGAATGAAAAGCCACGAAAGTGTCAGAATCTTGCTTTATACCGTCATAACCCCAACCCTCAATTACATCACAAGCATTTTGATAATAACTGTATCTTTTGTAAACAGCATTGGCTAAATCTGCAAATGTAAAACCACCGTCAACTCTTATACCACGTTTATTTGCAAGCTCAAGTTGCTCTGGCGGAATATGCTCAATAACGTCCGATATGTAATCTCTAGACATATTAGTTAAATCTAGATACCCTGTAATATTAAGATACGCTTCAACCACTCTACCTTTATTTCCTTTGGCTGTTGAAAAGCTTTCGGCAACTTGTTTATTTTTAGTAAAATACAAGCCTCCCTCTACGATTGAGGTTAAACCTTTAGAGTTGTCAAATACAGTAAAATCTGCATCTGTTCCGTGATATAAAATACATAATTTACCGTTTTTATCTATAATTTTGCTATTCTCAAAATATTTTCTTTGAGAATTAGATAATTTATTACCACTTGAATCAACTTCAGGCAGAGCATATCTTATATCAGCAGACTTTGTTGGTTGAGTGTTTTTAATGTCCTTAATTTGGTTTGACTTAAACGCAATATAAAACTTTCCTTTCATATTTACGTCAGGTTGGTCTGTAGCAGGTTTATTTACTATTACTCCGTCATAATTTTCACGCAACCACTTTCCAAAATCAAAATCTTCTATTTTTTCTGTATAAGTAAAGCCGTTTTCTTGAATTTCCCTACGTGAAGCCTTGTAATAAATATCATCTAAGTCCCTTATATTGTCTATAACGAGTGGGTTTTCAATATTCAAATAAGCAGAAACAACTCTACCTCCAACAGACTTTCCGTTAACTGATAAGCCGTGTGTGTAGTTGTCAGCATAAGCAATGTCCTCAGTAAAGTACATTCCTGCACCATAAAGCCCACTATAACCACTCTTAAACGTATTAAAATAAGAGCTTGTCCCGTGATAAACAGGTTTTAGTTTGCCTTGTTCATCAACGACTTTCGTATCGGCAAAGTATTCACGTTGTTTATCAGTTAAAACTGTACCATTTGAATCTGTTTCAGGAAGTGCATAACGTATATTTCCGTCATCATACTTAAATACCTGTTCAATAGCTTTCGCAAACTTCTCACTATTTGCCCTTATTAAGCCTAAATCATACCTTTCATTGTTAAACTGACCTTTAATAGAGATATTTCCGTAACTTTCTATTCCTGTATCATTTATAGGTATAACAAACACGTCTGCATAAGCATTTCCCGCATTTAGTAACGCAGTCATACGATGACGCCCCTCGTGTTCAGTTACGGTTTTGTTTTTTAAGTCTATTTTTAGGTACATAAACTCATCAGCAGTGTTTTTAATATTCTCAACGCCAATTCTCTTAGATATTTGACTAGAACGGGCATTTAATTGTCTTTGAGTTACATAATCTTCTGTTGTCATATCTAAAAATTGCTGAATAGGTATTCGTGTTAAATAAGCGTCAGGCTCATAGCTCATAAATTTTGTCCACCTTTCAGCAGAAATATGGGCGACTTTATCGCTACTTACTATTCTATTTATAGGTTTTTCAACATTTAGTATATCAACAAGTGCTTTTTCGCTTATATTTTCATTTACTATAAGGTTTTTGCCGTCAAAAGAATAAACATTTGCGTCCTTTCCTTTAGGTTTTGCAAAATATATGCTTATATCTTCGTTTTTTGCGTGCCATACAAGATTTTCTTGAGTTTCTGTGTGTGGTTTTGTATAAATTTCAGTAAAAAATTCACTTATTTTTTGAACTGTTTCGGAGTTTTTAACGATTTCTGATAACGGTCTAGCTGTTCCGTAGTCATTGAAAACGGAAATACCTCGTTTTCCACTATCACTCCAAACGTCATTTCCCCTGCCTTTCTCTGAGCTTGCTGTTTTTTCTGAGTTTTCTTTTCCATTTTCGGCTCCTTTTTGATTATTATAACCATTATTTTCGTTTTTTGCAAGTGCATAGGTGTTTGTCTGCTCGTTTATAGAGGTCATTTCGGTTGCATTATTGCCTTGATTATGTGCAGAAAACTCATCAAATAACTTCTTGTAACGATTAAACAAAGACTTTGCCTCTTTTGATAGTTTTACGTCTTCAGAATAAGTGCTAGTTGACTTTTTGAAGAAATTTAATATTTTTTCTTTCAGTGTAGGCTTTGTTTCGCACAATTTTTCCAAAAGATTTTTATTTGTAAGTATTCCCTCAGAATAATGAGCGTTTATCTCCTCTATAAGTTCAACAGAACCGCCTCTACCTTGTTTTCTATAGCGATTTACTATAGCTTCTTTTTCCTCTTTCGTCATATTTTTGACGCCTTGCTCTAAAATTGTTCCGCCGTCAGCAGTTTTTCTTATAGCGTGGTCTAATTCGTGTATTAAAATCGCTTCGTGAGTACGCTTTGCGTCAGGGTTAACAACAATTCTGTTATTTTTACCGTCGTAAAAGCCGTCAGCGTAGATATTTTCGCCCGTTTCGGTATTCTTGCCAACAATACATATCTCTTTATTAAAGACGATATTTAAGCCACTATGGGCTGAAACACGTGCATACGATAAAACGTCTGCTTCCGCTATTCCTGCCGCCCTACCTTGCCTAATAACTTGTCTTACCATACTTTGGCTAGGAGCATTAAGCTTGTTATAGTCTTTAATATTTTCTTTTGCGTAAGAATCTATTTCTGCGGCTTGACGTTTTAACTCTGATTCTTGTTCAAGTTGTTGTCTAACTTCGGTGGCTACAGTTTGAGCTTCCGTATTAAGTTGCTTTAATATCTTATTTACTTCACTCTTTGTAAGCACTTTAGATAATCTTTTACTTGTATAATCATAAACACGATAATTGTCGCCGTCTTTAATCACAGCAATTTGATTGTCTCCTTGATAATATCTAACTATACCGTCTTCTTTCATATTAAGAAGTCTAGGTATGCGTTGAGCTGTATCAGGACTAACATTTTCAGCGTCTTTAACAATTAAACGTTCTTTTTTATAAAGTTCTACTCCGTCATTTTGCACAAACTCGGTAATTTTTTCTTGAAACTCAGAATTTGTAAGAGTTTGCCAATTTTCTATGCCTAGTTTTTCGCCGACAGCTTTAATTTCTGAATCGGTGGCGGTTTCAATAAATCTGTTTAAGTCAACTTGAGAGCTTAGCTTTTCTCCCATAAGAGTTGCTTCTTGAAACTTTGCAGTATTCATTGTTATTTGACCTGTAGCGTCAGCAACAGCTAATGTTCTAAGAATATGATTGTTTTTTAATGCTGTCGCAAATGACTTAGGGTTGTTTATTTCAATACCACTACGTATTTGGTCTGCAGTGAATGTAATAGGTTTGCCTTTTGCGTCTGTATAACCATAAGACGTTAATCTTTGTGCAATTAAGTCGGCATTATTGACAATATTTTCTGCACTTCTTGTAACAATAGGAGAAAATACAGCCATAGTATTCGCCTGTTGTAGAGAGCCTAAAAGCATTTTTTGTTTAACTGTGGTTACTTGACCATTGGTTTTGTTTAGGCTTGTTTCAAGTTCATTATAAATATTTTGCACTAACTCAAAAGCAGGTTGACCTGTTTTATGTTCTGACTCATAAGTATTTAATTCACGTGATAAATCTAGAACATTGTTCGTCTTGCCATTTTCGTTTATTTTATTGCCTTTTATAGCGTTTATACCATTTCTTATAGATACGTCAGCACCGCCCATAATTGCACCACTTAAACCACCTATTAAAGCGGCATAGCCAACTTCTTGAAATGTTGCATTTTTAGCGTTTGGGTCATAGGTTAAACGAGCCCATACAGGGTCAAGTATTTCAGATAGTCCCTCTTCAAAAGCTTCGCCGATAAAACCCTTAACAACAGCTTTCCCAAAAGTTTCTCTTGTAGCTGTTTTTGCGACTTCCTTTCCAAAAGATTTACTGATATTTTTTACAACCTGACCTGTACCAGCTCCAATACCTGCAGAAATACCCTCTACAGCACCCTCAGTTACACCAACTAAGGCTCCATAACCAAACTCTTTTCCGCCAAGTTCGCCTGTTTGTCTATAGGCTTCCTTTGTTGCATTGCCTGCAGCTCCTAAGCCTGCAACTGAAGCAGATATTAAACTTGCTGCAACAGGAGATAATGTACCTCCTGAAGCAACAGTTATAGCACCAGCGACAGCTACGGCAGCAATAGCAGGTAAGCTTGTACCAATACCACCTGCTACGTCGCCTACAACTTGCCAGCCTTTAGAGGGGTTATACCATTCGTCAGCGTGTCCATAATTGACCCAATCGTTAGCAAATTGTTGTTCAGCCCAATCATCTGCACCAAACAATTTTGCTAAACCGCCTGCAGTATAGTCCCATATTCCCTCAAGAGAACTTAAAATACCTAAACCTAGCTTTTCAAAAGCATAGCCTATACCACCAAAGAAGCCTCCATTGTTCTGTGCTCTTGCCTCTTCAGTTTCTGCTTCATTTACTTGCTGAGCATAAAGAGCATTGTTTTTAACACCACTCAATTTAGCCAATGTTGACGATGAGCCATTTTTGGCGATTAAATCGTTTGTTTTGTTTTCGTTATTAAATTGAGCTAATTTTGAAAGTGTTGACATAATAATTCCTCCGTTATATTCCTAAATATGCGTTGATAGCATTTTGCAAGCTGTAATTATCGTTATCGTTTTCAACAATTACCCAACCTTTAGAGGTGTAGATATACATATCTCCGTATGCAACAATAAGTTTTCCAGCAGTTTCGTTACTATTCGCTTTATCTCCGTGTAACCAAGTCCAACCACCCTCACGAGCAGGACTCTTATTACTATCGCCTGTAGCAATTCTATTAAGTTCTTTAATAAGTGTTTCATCTCCAATAGAATTACCGCATTTAAGGTCATATTCTTTGCCTTTATTACGTGAAGATTGTCCGATTGTAATATCAATATCGTCGTTTTTACGTCCAGAGCCAAGACCTTGAACATACCAACCGCCATTGCAAGAGCTTTTGCTTTTAGCATTAAGAGTTTGTTTAATACTATCATAATCACTCTTAGACAATTTGCCTGATTTATAAAGCTCATCAATTTCTTTATTTGCATTGACACAATCTTTAATTTTTTGAGTATAATTGTCGCCGTAATTTTTTTCCATTACGCCACTAACTGAACTCTTAACATAGTTGTTGTATATAGATTGTCTTTGCTCTGTTGTGATTTTGCCCTCACTAAAGTATTTTTCAACATTATCAATAGTTGCTTGAATAGACTCGCCTGTAGCGTCGCCGCTAGAGATACTATTGTCCATATCTTCTTTAATCTTGTTAGATAATTGACTCTTAAGTTCTTCATATTGTTCCTTGCTAATTAAGTCCATTTTATACATATTATCAAGGTAGTTATTATCAAGCTGTGAACCATATTGAGCAATATTATCAAGAGCGTTAGCATAATTCTCTTTATACTTATTGTTCTTATATGCTTCTGCCGCACCTGTAAGATTGTTAATATCTGCTTCAGATAAACCATACTTATCGGCAAGACTTTTAAGTTGTTCACTATCATACGTGCCGTTGTTTGCATAATTTAACAATTCAGAGTAAGCACTCTTTTTCTCTTCCTCTTTTTGTTGTTTGTATTGTGCAATAGCAGCGTCATTGTTAGCCATATTCTCAACATAAGTTGTTTCTGCAGATAGATTACTTTGTCCAGCATTTTGCTCAATTTCAAGCTTTGCATTATCAGCAACATAATTTGCATTGTTTTTTGTTTGTTCTGCATTTGCGTTAGCGTTTTGAGTTTCAGCTCTTTGATTTGCATAGGCTTGAGCGTTTATATAATCACTATAACCGCTTCCTGTTAAGCCCATATTTGCAAGAGTTTCAGCCTGAGCACCATAAGTAGCTTTGTTTTGTTCGTAGCTAGACCTTGCGTCAATAACGCTTCTTTCACGCTCTTTTTCAGCGTTTTGTTCTGCTTGTTGACGTTGAAGTTCTGCTTGTTCTAAAGCCCTTTGTTTTTGGTCTTCTATCATCTCTTTCTGTCTATCAAGATTTTCTTTGTACATTTCGCCTCTCTTCCTCAAAAACTCCTCGTAGCTGTCGATAGGAGCACTATCAGTTCCTGCAGGAGCGGTTGTACCGTCTTGTGTTTGAGATTGAGAAGTGTAAGCCGCCACCTGTGGAGAATTTACTGAATATGATTGAACAGTAGGGACAGCACCTTGACTGTTTGCTGCTGTATTCATATAGTTTCCATAAGTGCCAACGGCATTTGTATTATTGATTTTAGTATTCTCATCAATTTTATAGCCATAATAATCAGCTGCTTTACGCACCATATTACGTGTTTCATCGCTAGATTGAGAAGAATATTGTTGTTGCCACCAACCAGCGTCGTGTCCGCCATATAAAGTCCCTGCATTGTTTTGATAACTTGTATCTACTGCAGGTTGTGCTATAGCATTTTGCTGAACGGTAGGCGTTTTTTGTTGTTCTAAAGTTAAGTTTTTATCATAACTTGTATCTAACTTAGACTTTGCCATTACTCATACCTCCATTTATTTGAGATTTTAAGTATTCCTCATACTCTCTACGAGTTTTAAGTTCTTCATTTTGACTATCTAACTGAGCTTGCATTTGTTGTAAAAGTTGTTGTTTTTCAATAGCCATTTTAATACGTTCAACGTTATCGTGAGCAAATGGGTAGTGTGTTCGCTCCATATTTTGCCAAAAGATAAGCAAAGTTTCTAAGTCTTGTGGGTTTCCATAAGCTCCTGCTTGAAAGTTTTGCCTATTTTCTTGCCACAATGTTTCTCTTTGTTTATCAACGTCAATAGAAGCGTCTGCTGAGAATAAATACTCATCATTGTAATACCATTCCCCTGCGTCATCTCTCTCTAAGAAATCATACCTATTAAACATACAGTTTTGAGTTTTGCCTTGAGCGTCCTTATACGCTGCAGGTCTAGGCTCATCTGCATAAGCCAAATAATATTGAAATATAATGTGGTCTATTTCGGCATAAGCAGCATTTTTCATTTGACGTTTACTGTCAAGACGTCCCGCCGCCTGTTGAACTTGTATTTGTTTAGCTTTACCACTTTGTGCAGAGCTGTCATATTGCCCTTGATAACTATCTGTAATACCTAAGATACGCTTTGCTTGGTCGTATAGTCTTTCTGCTTCAGCAATATCTCTTGAAATATCAACCTGCAAGTCAATTCTTCCATAGAGTTTTGCATTGGCTTGGTTTGCCCTAAACACTTTCTTGAAAAGGCTATTATCAAGCTCTCCGTTAAAGTTTTCAGGTACTATAGGAAATACGCCACTACCTAAGCATTTTTGTATAATTCTTGTTTCTATCTTGTTTATACCTTGTTGCTGAGGACGTATAGCTTCACAATCTGATTGCCCTAATAAACTTTTTTCTTGAGATATGTTTTTACGAATAACAACAGGAAGAAGATTTGGCGTGTAATAAGGAAGTTTTGTTTGCTCCATTTTAGGTACTTGAATCTCGACCATTTTAGGCAACACTACTCCGTTTATATTTTCAAGTGCAACACTACCGTCCTCATTGATTGCTTGCTGTTGTTTTGCTTCCATTACAACTTGCCCGTCTTCTATAACCTCGCATTGAGCAGATATTACACCACCGTCAGAAAGACTTATATCTCTATCAACTTCTTCATACTCGTCGTTCAGAAGCTCATATTTAGGCTTATCGCAATTACAAATTTCTTTACGTTTACCGCAGTTTTTACATACGTATATTTTTCTTGCGTAATAATCTTCAATATCAGATATTTCTGTATCGCCCGACCAAATGTATTGACAAACTTTGTCATTCTCGTTTTTGTAATAACAAACATACAAAGTTGCTGTCTTGTCGTCAGCGTTTTCGTCTGATTCTGTTTCATCTGCAACTGTAGGACGAACACCATACTTTCGCACAATATCGTCTTTAGTTGTTTCAAACTGTACAAAACAATATTCCATTTCTGCAATATCGTAAATATTTGGTTGCCCTGTAAAGTCGTTTGGGTTAATACAGCTCAATTTAACGTCGCCCACAGTGTTATGAGTGCGTATAGAGTTGTCCCATTCAACCAACCAAACAGAGCCTCCGTAAATAGGGTTAAACCTTTCGTCAATATCGTTTAATTTTTCAAAAGGCAACTCATCACGTTTATTTTTAAGTAGCGTTTCAATACTCTTTGCATTTCGCTCATTTTTTTCGCTATACATTTTTACATTTACAGAGGGGTTAGGAATATAGCTTGTAACTTGACTTTCTATCAGCTCATAAGTAACATTTCTTACCTGTTCTGCTGGAGTGTCAGAGCCGTCTATATTTGCGTCGCCCTTGTATTGTTTAATGTTTTGGTCTAGTTTTTCATACATTTTATCTGCACTTGACCTAGCTTCATTATAAAGCTCTTGAAAGAACGCTAACTTTGTTTGATTTTCATACTCTATTTTCATAGTTCAGGTTCTCCATATCTTTTAATAATCAACTGTCTTTCCTCTTCACTACGTGCATTGTAATAATCTTCTAGTTGGTCTGGACGATATTTTACTTTTCTGCTTTGTTTAGATTCAGGCGGTTGCGTCCAATAAATTGCAAAGTATCTCAAAGCGTCGGGTGCGTGAGTTAGTTCGTGTGGTTCTTTAGCACAATCATCAGGGTTTTTCTCATCTATTTGAATTTGAGGCAAAGTCCTAATTAAATTTGGGCAAGTTCTAAATATCTTGAATTTAGAGTATTTAGAGCCGTCAGGTGCTGTCAGAACTTTCATAAGTTCTTTAACCTGCAACCACCCTGCAGACCTATCGTTGTTTGACTTAGTGAGCTCAAGACCATTTTCATAGAATACCAAAGCTTTACTTTTCCCCGATTCTTGATTTCTGTTCCATAAGTCAGGAGGAGCAAGCCTTACACGTGGTTTATACCACTCATCTACTGTACCATCTTCATTCTCAGCTAATTCAGCAACCTTTACTCTAGCAGCTGCGTCAGATATGATTAAGCCGCTTTCATAAATCTCGTGAAATACATATACATTCTTTTCGTTATCTATTGCTACTTTATAATGAGCAAACATATCTAGCCCATAGTCCATAGTGTTGTATATTGACCAATCTTCAGGTATCTTAAATGGTTCGCAAGTATGTAGATTATAATCAAACTCATTGAAGTAACTACCACCTAAATTGCTTAATGCTTCTTCAGCTGTTCTAGGGTACTCTTGTTTTACCTTAACACCTAAATCTCTAGCCGTGCTTTCGTACCATTCTTGCGTTCTACGAGGGTCTGAGAACACAGAAAGGAATATTTTATGGAAAGCGTTATCTTCTACCCACAAATTTTCAAAAAGCGTGCCCTTTTTGATTGTAGATAAGCCAATAACCTTACCACCTGTTGGACGGTTAATAGTTGGGTATGCAGAAGTCCATATCTCTTCTGCGTACTCTTGAAACGCCCACTCGTCCAAAAGCAAAATGTTTCCTGTAAAGGAACGTCCTGCAGCAGGCGAAGCAGGAAAAGCTTTGAACGTTGATATAAGTTTCCCCTCGCCGTCTGTAATAGTTACAGAAGTTGAGGTTGCACGCCATATCAAGCCGCCACCCTGCAATATTTCAGGCATATTGTCTAAGATGACACTCATACGCCTTACTAGCTCTTTTGCGTCGTCCTCAGTCTTAGATAGGGCGACAACCGTGTGTCCAAGATTGAATATCAAATCGTGTGTACAAAAGTATAATGCTATCCACGTGATACCCATTTGTCTTGCTTTCAGTATCAGGTTAAGTCTAAATCTCTCAAAATCTAACAACGTTTGATTCTGAGCGTCCCAACCTCTAAACGGAATAATTATCTCAGGAGAATCTTTATCTTCTATTACGCAATAATTGTTAGCCCAATAAACTAAGTGTGTTTTACAGTATTCAAATTCGGCTTTAAGTATTTTGTTTACATAGTCGTTATAATTGATTACTGAGTGAGGAATATTACTCGTTTTTTTGCTCGGCATTTAGACGCTTCTCCACACGCTCTATAAGAGCTTTTGTTTTATCGTCAATAGCCATTTCTTTGATATTTGTATCAATCTCTTGCTTGTCTTTCTGATTATGATTGTTTACAGCTTCAAATTTTGCATATACAGGGTTGTATAAGCCTGTAACAGCCATTGACGTAAGCTTTCCTAATTGTATTTCTTTCGCACGTGCGTAATAGAACTTAAATCGGGGACTAATCTCAGTCCAATTTCTCACAGTATCTGCAGTTACACCTAAACTTGCTGCAAACAATTCAAATGTTGGGTAAGCCTCTGGAACAATAATAGGTGTTCTGCTTGTCAGTTCGCCTTTATAATAAGTTTCCTTATATTCTACCCTTGTTGCAGGCTTATTAAAGAACTCAATAATCTTGTCGCAGTACTCTTCTTTATACTTACAGGCAGCCTTATTGTCTTTTTCAAATCTAGTTTCTTTGCCTATGGTGTTACCTTTTTTGAATTTTGTTGATTTCTTCTTACTTTCTTGACTCATTTCGTTTCACTCCTCATAAAAACAAAATAAGCCCAATTACTCCGTTTTGGAATAAAAGGGCTCTAACCTCAAAGGGTATTTGGCACATTATCTATTATTTATCTTATCACATACTTTAGGTTGTTTTGTCATTATTTATTATGCGATAAGCTGAACTGTGTCTAATATACTTTAATTTATATATATAATAACTCTACTAGAAATAATTTAATATAATATATATATTTATTATTATAATAGAGCTAACTCTTTTGCAATATCGTAAATCAGTTTTCTTCTTCTCCTATAGTATGCGTCTTTAGAAATGAGCATTGAAGCGGCAGAAAACTGAAAACCACGCTTTTTACTTATATCACTCAACATATCTTTCCTGATACCAGCTTCAATACATTCAAGAGCTTTATCAATAGCTGTATTTAGGAATATGTATCTGTCAAGTACCTCGCCCGTGATAGAACCAAATTTTATGGCTCTTTCTCTGCGGTTGTAGTCTGAACATACCGCTTTTACCAACTCAACAACACTTGTTGGTATGTCGTACTTAAAGTACATTTTCTGTCTTGCCATAGACGCCTCCTACAAACGTGGCTCACTTCTTCCGCCAACTGATTTATTATCTTTTGTTCGTAGTTCGTTGTATTCCTCAAGCCATTCAATAGGTATAGGCTGTTTGTTATTCATATATCGTATCATAGCACGACAAATATCATCTACCCTCTGCTCATCGTGAATATATCGTGGTTTCAACCCCAAAGGAGGCTTTATATCACTCAACTTAATTCTGATAAGACAGTCGCTCAGTGTTCTGTAGTTTGTGGGTCTTGTTATTCTTCCGCTAGGAGATTCGCACGTTACACAACTCTGACAGAACTCTGTATTTTTATTTAAGCAATCTTTGCAGTTAAATTCGTTTTCTTGCATTAGACGAACTCCTTTTACTCTTAGTAGGTTTTTGCTCATCTTTTGCTTGATTCTGACTTCTTTCTTTAGCGGTCAGATAAATTGTAAAGGTGGCGGCTAAAATCGCCGCACCGCCAAATATCAGCCCCACACACAAAGCAATCATCTTGCCTGCTGCAAGTGCAATAATTCCGCATACAAAGCTGATACTAACTATTAAAATTAAAACGCACACGTCTTTAATTGTCATATCTGTCCTCCTTGTTTGTCGCAAGATTCATAAACGCTCTCATTTTGCCGCCGTCAATTATCTTCTGTGCCTCTCTGATTGTTTCAAAAGTCTTATCTGTAATTTCCTGTTGTGTTTTCTTAAGCTTTAACCCGACAGGGGCAACACAGGAGTTTCTTACAAAAGCAAACAGCTGAAGCTGTAAGTCTTTTACCTTTTTCTCAGATTTACTTAGCTTGTCTGCAAGTTGATTGTTCGCTGTTATAGCTAACTTATATTCGTTGTAAATAGAATCATAATCTTTCTTGCTGATAGCGTCCGCCACCTTGTTCATCTTCTGATTATTAAGGCGTTCTCTGAGATTTTTTAACTGTTGATTTTTATCAATAAACTCAACTTTAACTCGTGGTTTAAGTTCTTTGATTTCTTCCTCAGTCCAGCCCGCACCCTCAAACCAAGCACCAACTATGCCTTTAGCAAATTCTTTACAATCTTTCATAAGTTCGTCATATTCGTCGTCTTGAGTATTAAAAACAATTTGAATATTTATTGGTAACTTTCTCATTTTAGCTCTCCTTTTAATTTCTCAATTCTATTGTTTATATAATCTAAAACCTGCGACCTTTCAAGAACTTGTATTGGTTCTTCTTGAGCTCCAAATATTGTAGTATATTTTTCTTCTTGTAAGCCATAAAACAATTCTTCCAACCTGCTAACAGCAAATTCTTTTTGTGTTTCTTTTAAGTCTTTAATTTGTTTATGTAAAGATTTAATATAAACCACTAATTGATTTTTAGTCGGCTCAATTTCGTTGCCGTTTTTATCTCTAAACTCAAATTCATCTATTTGCATTTGTTTTTTGCCTCCCAGCTCTTTTATTTGATTATCTATTTGTTTAGCTATCTTCCCTTTGTTTTTGTTAAATGTATCTAACGCACGTATCTTAGCTTTCTCACACTCTTTGTTAAATTGGGTTAACTTATAACCAACAAGGAAAAAACAAAAAGGAATACCAGCTATTAGTAAAATAAAAATTATTATTAAAATGATAGTGTTTATGTCCATTATTTACCACCCTCAATCTGTAGTAAATACTCGTGTTTATCAAGCCTGCTTGCAAGAGCTAACATTTTCATATCTTCTTCTGTTAAAGTATGTTTACCGCTCGGTTTTGATTTATTAGGTGGCGGAAAGATACTGTTTGCTTGCACAAAAGCTGAGTAAAACGTGTCTAATTCTTTTTTGAAAAAATGAGTATAAAATTTCAACTTAGCTTCAAACTCTAAAAACTCCGCAGCTGTACACCTAATAAAGTAATGTTTAGTTCCTCTCCAACTAAACAAACCTTTCGTGTCGCCATTTTCCTTACCCACTATTGAATATAGAACTTGATTCGCTAACTCAGCAGCTTTATAAACCTTAGGCATTTTAATATCAAATTCTTTAATTAAGTCTTCGCTAATTTCCTCTTCATTGATATTGTATTTTTGCATAAGCTCCTTGAGTAGCTTCTGAGCGTTTTCTTTTTCTCCGCCTATGCCCCTATCAGCTAAAGCTTTAATCTTTTTTATCAAATCTTCCTTATTCATTCTCTCCACCACCTAGTTCTTTGATTCGATTAACAATATAGTTTAAACATTGTTGTCCACCATTTCTGACTAACTGAGTTTGAACTTTCCTTAATTCTCTGATAGCATTTGCATTAGTATCGGTTAATTCCACTACAAATGGCGGAGTTGCACCTTGTCTATACACCAAAACCTTACCATCTCTTAATGATTCTTCTTCAAGTGCATTTAAGTCTACACTACCATCTTCAACGCATAATATTTTCATTATTCTTCTCCTTTAAGTAATTTGATTTGTTGGTCTATTTTTTGTATTTCTTCAAATATTTCGTCTACGGTTTTTGTTGGTTTAAATTGCAAATCGTGTTCTATATCTCTTAACAATTTATCGTTAACAATACTTTCAATACCATTTTCAAGTTCACTCATTTCTTCATATTCACAGCAATCGTGTTTTTGCAAATCAAAAACTCGCCAAACACTATCAAGTGCCATATCTTCAATTCCATATCGTTCTTTTTCTTCACGAAATTCATCTGCTTGTTTATGAATATATTGTAATCTTGTAAATAATAAATCAAAATACAACTTTTCTTTTTTGAACTCACAATTTTCAATAGCAAGTTGTATTTGTGATTGTTCTAATTCTTTTTTATGCTTATCTTTAATTTCTTTTAAGTGATATTTTGTTTGACTGCTTAAAACAAATAACATAAGGTCTAAATGTTCAATATCTTCAACATTATATTTTTTCATACAAGTTTCAAAGTTGTTTAATTTTTCTTCGAGTTGTTGGTTTTTTTCAATCAATTCATTAAAATGTTTATTATAATCGCTATCCAGTTTATCAATTTTCTCGTTATAAAAATTCTCTAATTTCTGATTACCTTTATCTCTAATTTTTTCAAGTTCTTTTATTCTTACGTCTTGTTGATTAAGTAACTCAAAACATTCCTCTATACCTATAACTCTTTTTGATTTTAGCTTGTTGTCATAAACAAATATTTGGTTATCTATGTAATGTAAATCAGTAAATCTTTCTTTTCCTTCCATAATTACTCCTTTTTGACAATTCCAATTAAATCTGCGTCGGTATAACTAAAATCAACGACATAGATTGCTGTATCGCCAACTTCTATTTTGGTGTGTATGAGTTCAGGAAAAATATCTATCTCGATAAAGCCATTTACATAATCATCAAATACATAGACACAGCAATCTGTTACTTCTAATATTGTTGCTTCTCTCATACTTTCATTTTCATAAAATTCGATTTTCTCCTGAAGTTTTTTGTTCTCCTGAAACAAAAATATTGTCCCTATCATTATCAGAAAAAGCATTATAAAAAAGAAACTAACGCAAATAATTACCAATCTTTTATTTTTCACTTTTCCCCTCCTGAGTTAAAGCACATTGTTTTATAAACTCTTCATCAAGTAGCATTTTCTTTTTTGTAAGTTCTTTATAGCACGTAGTGCATAAATCTAATGTTTTACCTGCAATTTCTACCTCTGATATGCTTTCCGTTTCTGTATCGTCGCTGTAGATAGTTTTTCCGTCCACCACCACTAAATAATCACTATCAACAAGGTCTATCGGCATTGTCTTCCCGCATTTATCGCATTTAACAAACTTCATACAACAACCTCCTCAAGGGCTTCTTGTATTCTGTTAATTGACACTTCGTACGCTGTAAACTTTTTGTTACCGTCATCAGTTTTCTTTTCATAAACACGACTTTGAAATCTACCTTGTACATTTACTTTTGCACCAACATTTAGGTTTGAAATAAGAGCAGCAGTACGCCCCCAAACAATACAAGGAACATAATCAGATTTTCTTCTTTCTCTGTTTACAGCTAATATAATATCGCAAATATCTCGTCCAAGAGGTGTTGTTCTATATACAGGGTTTTTACAGAAATAACCTGTCAATTCAACCTCATTTAGGTCTTTTATGTATTCTTTTACGGATTGAACAAAAAGAATGATTATAAGCCTGCTTTTACCGTCTTGAGATTTGTTATAAGTTCTGATTTGACCTACTAAGCAAACTTTATCTCCAACTTTTACATTTTTGATTAAAACTTGAGATACGTTAACAGGTATAATATCTTCCACTCCACTATCTCTTTTTACCGCCACCGAAAATGAGTAAAAATTTTCTCCACAGCAGTTATATGTTTCAGGGTTTGTTCTAATTTCCCCTGCAATAGTTACATTATTTGAATAATTTTTCATAATTCCTCCGTTAATTTACTTGCATTTGTGCCTTATTCCATAATGTTGAAATAAGGTAATTTTGCTTATTTTTAACTTCGCCCTTAGCACATTTATCTTCTACTTCATAAATTGCTTGCACGAGTTCATCTTTCCTTTGTTTGTTGCTAAAAAACTTTAACAAAGATTCTAAAAACTTAATTGTGTCAATATTGCGATTGTTAATTTTTAGTGTTTTTTTCTCAGATATTTCATCAAGAATATTATTTATAAGTTCTCTAGCTGTAAACGACATATCAAATTCAGGACTAAAAGTTGTTGAAGTATCTGCCCATTCTTGAAAATGCTCATCAATTATATCTCTGTACCATTTTATGGCAGCTTCAAAACTTTCCCATTGTTCTTTGCTTTCAAACTGTTCTTCAGCAGGCTTTTGAGGCAAAACTGTCGGTTTTACAGGTTCTTCGCCCTGTTCCTCATTTTTCCAACGTGCGTCAGCTGCATTTTTTCTAGCTGCAGATATATCGGCACGCTTTTTTATGTTTTTCAAAACACGTTCAGAGTAAATTCTACCTTTTTTAATTACAAATAGGTCGTAATTGCGAATTATTGCGTCGCACAGTTCAGGTCTTACTTGTAAATCGTAAGCAATATTTTCAATATCAGACTCTTTAACATAGCCACCCTCTTCGTGTAAAATTTCTACAAAGCACCAATAAAAACCTAGCCCCTCAAGTCCATAATCTTTTCTGACGCCTCTCAGGCTCAACCTCGCACCGTAGTCGTGTGGGAAATATTCATTTGACATTTGTTACCTCCTAACAATACTCATCAAGAGTAATTTTTACTTTTGGCTCCATTGCGTATCGTTTTATGATTGAAAGCTCCACTATTTGTGTATCGTCTTTGTACGCCACGTCGTTTAGAGCGTCGCAAATAATCTTTGCTATATTATCTGCGTCAGGCTTTGTTAGAGGGAGTAGTTTACCCTCTAACGCCTGAGATTGTTTAACTTTAGAGAAAGACTTAGGTATTGCAAAATACGCCTCAATATTCATCTTTATCGGCTTATTAAACAAACTGTAATTATTTGGTTTTGATTGCTGAAACATTATTTTGACTAAATTTTCATAAATAACGTCCTCTTTAGGTTTAAGTGCCTGAGCATAACCGTGAATAGTTGAAAATTTAGGTCGCCTTTTACCTACAGGAGCCCCTACTACTTCAAACTCCATAAACTACTCCTTTTTGTCGTCAGCAAAAAAGTCAAACTCTTCGCTTTCAGCAGGACTTACCTCAATCTTGTCGGCATCTTCAGAATCTTGTACAGGCGTTCCATTTACGCCGTCTTCAAACTCAACATAACTTACTTCGCCATTTTCGTTTACAGTTGCATTATCAAGGTCAATAGCCTTTTGCATTTCAATGCTCATAATTCCCCACTGAGATAACAAGTATCTAAGCAATGTCTTGAAAGCCATTTCTGTAAAGTTTTTATACCAAAATGAACTATATTTATATAATTCTTCTTGAGGAATCTTACCGCTAATATAATCATCATATTTTTGTGCGTTAAAAGCTTGAGAATACGTATCTGCGTGTCTAATCATCTTGTTTTTAGTCCAATAAACCGTTTTTCTAAAACCATTTAACAATTCAAAATAAGCCATATAGCCGATTGTAGGTAAGCTATCTCGTTTATCATCATCTTCTATAAACTCAAATAGCTGTTTACCTGTCGCCTTATCACGTCCCTTATACTCGCCCTCTTTAATTTCTATAACGTCAATATCTTGATATTGTCCCGAACGCATAGCAAGTTGTTTATAACCCTTTGCCCCTAAGATAAATTGTGCAACGAAATATTGTTTACCTGTTGCTTTATCTTTTTTCTTAAAAGGCACCATATAGTACTGACCTAATTGTGGGCTAGGACTAAGCTTAAGAGCCTCGCCCTGTAAAGCTGCAGAAAGTATAGAACCTTGATTACATTGTTGTAAGTCAGGGTTGTTGCTTACTGCAGAAATTATCGCCGTTGTGAAGCTTTGAGCATTTTGCCCTACAGATTGTTGCACAAGGTTTCTAATATTTTCCTTGCTCATAAAAACTGAAAATGCAGGTTGTGCATTTGATATACTTCTTTGATTTGTTGTTGTTAAATTGTTTGCCATTTTACTTTTCCTCCTTTATGGCTGCAAATTTGATATTGTTTTCTCTTAAGAAATGTTGTAAAGCCTTAAGTTGCTCTATTGTTCCCTCAACTTGAAATTTAACAATTTGAATATTGTTCTTAACCTCTGTAGGTTTTTCTTCAACTTTTGGTTCTACAACCGTTTGTATCTCTTGTTCTTGTTTAGCTTTTAACTCAGCGATTTTTGCACGCTCTTGTTTTAATCTTTCATTTTCCGTTAAGGCTTCAGAGAGATTAAGTGTTCTGAAATAAAAAGCTTTCAATATTTCTTCGTCTTCAGATTTAAGAGCTTCTATAGCAGTAACCGCCGCCCTAGCATTTGTAACAATATTGTCAATATCGGTTTTGATAGACTTCATACTTGTACTAACGTTTAACCATTTTGGTTGATGAACTTTCTCATAAGGAATAAAACCTGAAAATTCTGCTATAGCTTCTTTGTAATATTCAATTACAGCTTGTTGCTTTTCCTCTTGTTTTTTAAGCTCATAAGCTTGAATTTGTGTACCGATTTTTTCAGATACTTCCTTAACCCTATTCACAACCCCGTCAACTTCTGATTTGAATTTATCATAAGGGGTGTTGTAAATTTTACCAATGCGAATACGCTCATCATTAAGTGCTTTAGCAAAAGTATTTAACTGAGCTCTGTCCTTTTTAGCCACGTCTATTGTAGAATCGTCGTATTGAACGTTCTCATAGTGTGTTAATTTTTCCTCTACTTGTGCAAGTAATTGTTGATTATTCCAAGCAAGCATTTTTGGTACTAATTCCTCTACAGGTGTTTCCAAAATAAGTGATAATTCTTGTGCCATTGTTTTTTCCTCCAAATATTTAATTTTTGTTATTGTTTGTCTAAATTTGGTAGCAATAGTGGAGGTCTTTTTTTATTTTCCACATAGCTCCAAAACTCTTTTTCTTTTAAGTAAAGATATTTTAAGTCTTCCAACACGTCTTCTCTATTGAAAATGTAATGACGTGTTATTAGCTCAATTTCATTGTTTGAGCCCATTGTTTTGATTTGTGCTTTACAAATAGCAAACTGTTTACCTGTTACAATCAAATAGTGAAGAATTTGTGTATAATAATAATCAGGTATTTGTTTATTCCATTTGTCCATAGCGTTATGATTGTAAATCTCAGTAGTTTTACCCTCATAAATGCCATTTTCTCCTGTTTCTTTGTCGGTTAATTCTCCGTCAAGTGAAGCAAACATAAAATTTCTTTTATAAACTGTCTGCTTATCAACTTTTACTTTGTATCTCGGGTAGTCAAGAGCAAATAGTTTTACAAGTAAATCTTCAGCGTGCCTGCCGTATTCAACTTGAGGCTTGTCCGATATATCATCAGGTTCTTTTATTCCGACCTTTTCTTCCCAAACCTGCACGTTAGTTTTGAAAGGGCTAAGTCCAAGTATTGCAGCTGCGTCTGAGCCACCTATACCTGTTTTTCTAAACTCTAACCATTCAGGAGAATTGTGCTTAAGTTTGATTTTCTCTAGCTCCATTTTTATACTCCTTTTGCTAAACAAAGTTTGTGATATTCATTCCAAATATCAGATACAAGATTTTCTCTTGCAACGTCGTCAAGCTTAGCCAGAACACTTGCAGCCTTTCTAAGAGTAAACTTTGATAGTAATTTTTTAGCTGTTGGTGTTTTTGCTTTTGTTTTTTCTGACATAATGTTTCCTCCTTTTGTTAAATTTGTTTCTCCGAGATACACTCGTATAAACCTACATTTAAGCTTCCCGTAAACTGTATTGCGGGAAATCATACATTGACAATGTTTTCTGCTAAGACCCAAGTCCTGAGCCATTTGCTTTGTGTTGTCGTAAAGTAAAATAGGTAGCTCGTACTTATCGTTGGTTATAGCGAGAATTACACTTCCTCGCATACTTCCACCTCTGTATCAGATTTCAGAACACAAAGCGGACGCACGCCGAGGTGACCGCCGAACGCAATGTCGTAGTACAAAGCACCGTTCGAGTAGACACTACGAACGTCGCACGAGTAAACTAAACTATCTCCTGTTAATGTCCACCACCAATCATCAGCATTTGGTATAAATTTTCTAAATTTTCTGTATTCTTCACAGCTAATCAAAGAAATGTAATCTTTACATTTGCCATAATCGGTAATACCGTCATCAGTAGTTAAATCTCTTTCAAACTCTACAAGGTCTTTTTTGTTGATATTCTCTGTATGTTCAAAACCACGTTGAAAACCTTGCTCATTAAAATTATTCAACTCTTTTCTAAGGCTTGAATTAGCCCAATTATTGCTCTCATCGGTATCAAACGCTCTGTTAAACAATCTATGTTTTGCAAGAACCATAACTTTGCTTGCTGTCCTGTTTAATACAACCCACTCAATACCTGCGTATTTAATAAAAGAACCCACTTCAGCTTCTGCTGCCATTATCGTTTTTGGTTCCTCAACGAAAAACTTTCTTGCTGAATCTTCTCCAACAATTTTAGCGATAAAGGCTTGTGCCTCTTGTGGGTTCATTGTTTTTAATCTTTCAAATTTATTCATTTTATAATTCCTCCATCGTTCTTTCTTTCGCAAACTTTTTATATTTGGTTTCTTCTTCTTTCCTTATTTCAGAAGTTTGATAATCTTTTAATTCAGGGTGCTCCGCTTGCACCTTTCTTCTCGCACGTGTTATAGATTTGAAACTCGGACGATTTTTAAGTTTTATCAATTCGGAAAAAGGCATATTTGTATCAATTCCTGATTTACGCATAATTGCCAAAATCAATTCGTTATCATTTGTTCTAGCTAGATAATTAGTCTTAAGTTCTTCTGCAACGCATTTTTCAATATTTAATAGACGTTCCATTTTTTTACCTCCTACTTATTTCTTTCTATGAACTCGTCAACGGCGATTCTGATAATATCGCTGATTGAATGTTTAACTTTCTTTTCAGCTGTAAATTTCTTTGCAAGCTTTACAACTGTTTCTTTATCTTCATTTGAATTGAAGTAAAAGCCAACATAGCAATCTTTGCGTTTCATTGCTGTTTTTTCCATATTTACCTCCAAAATAAAAAATAGGCTCGTCAGTTAAGACGAACCTATTTCGGTTTCTTTTTGGCTATAATAAAAATAGCACTGTCCTATACTGACAGCACTATTATGACATTACAACTGTGATTTGTCAAACAAATTTCATAACTTTTTTTAATTTTTTTTAGATTTTTTGAAAAAGTTTGATTTTTAGCAGGTTTAAGGAGTATTTTCATACATAAATAGATTATCTTTTTGCAAGAAAAAAGTCAAACAAAAACAGTTTGACTAAAAAAATGTATGCAAAAAGTACTTCCTGTACAGGAAGTCGCCGCCACCTAATATATTTAATTATTTACGCCGCATAAACTTGGCGAATCGTTTTAGTTGTTTTTGTAAACCTTATACAATACTCTTCTCTATGCTCTTGTAACACAGCTAACAAGTCTGCTCTTTTCTGTAAAGGCGACCACCAAACTCGTTTACCCTCTCTATTTCTAAGGGAAGAATGTGGACGATTGTTGTATCTTATGTTCCACTTCATCATTTTTGTTTTTAATTCAGAGATTGTCTTAAACTTAAGAAAATCATAAAAAGCCTCTTGGTCGCTTCTATGAGAACGCTCAACTTTACCATTTTGTCTAGGAGTGTACGCTCTGATAAGTTGGTGTTTTATTTTTAGCTTGTTAAGTAAAATATCTAAAGCGTGAATCTTTGGCTCTTTTTGATTTGGCTTCTTAATATTTGTAAACTCAGCACCATTATCTGTTTGTATAATGCTTGGAGCGTAACCAAAATATGCAATAGCACGTTTTACAAAATCAAGCGTAGAAGATATATTATGCTCTTTGTAGGCATATAAAAATCTTTCACGTGTAGCCTCGTCAATCATCGTGTATTGATAAAACTTATTATCATCATAATGTATCATTACGCCTTTATAGCACTCTACAGGTACAAACTTTACGTCCATTTGCCACTTTACACCCAACATTTCAGGTGTTTCATAAGGTTTTGGTACATACTTTTCAAGTTCTTTGTGTGGACGAATATTATTCCTCAGCACAAAATTATAGAAACCGCCATAACTTCTATTGTAAGCATACTTTGTGCGTAAAATACCATAAGCCTCGCAATATGTTATGTTAGGCTTACTTTTGAATATTTTTAATATTTCGCTCACTTCAACCGCTGTATGTGCTGTTGGGTGCGGCGTATGTGGACGAGTTGATTTGTTTTCCAAGCTCTCTAATGTACCGTTATACAACGCTTTCCAACGCCATAAAGAACGCTCAGTACATTTGAATTTCTGACAAACTTTCCAAACAAAAACTTTGTCCTCAAGCCACATTTTCAATGCAGCTCTTTTTTGTCTTGCTGTATATCGCATATTTTTCATCTTACGTTACCTCTTTTAGAGATTATAGTTTATTTTTGAAAAAGTTTCAAGACCTCCCCATTTCTTTCAAGATTGTTTGACATTGTTTGATATTTTGTGTTATTATAATTATGCGACACAATTTAATATACCTAGACCTGTACAGGGAGGCTATTTTTCTGCCTATTACACAAACTCTTCCAACCTGTACGGGTTAAAAATTGTGTCGCAACAACGGAAAGTTTGTTTTGTATATAGGACTGTGCTTTCCGATTTCGGGAGGCACTTTTATTTTTGTATAACACGTGCCTAACCCTAATAAAGGAGTATGTGCTATGCGATTAAAACACAGGTGGGAGCGTTATGATTCTAAACTTGCAAATATTGTTTCTTTTCTGAAAGGTGGTTTTGCAGGCTTTATTATTTTCTTGATACTTTTCTTTATTCCTGCATTTATTTGCCTATTTGTCGGAGTTGAGGGATACATTGTTGGTATGCTATTTGGAATACTTGGTGTTTCAGCAATTATTACGTTTGTTTTATTTGTAATTTTTGTTGACCCCGACAAAATTGATAACCATAGGCGTAATCGTAAAAATAAAAAATCTAAACAACACACAACAGCAAATAAGCCTATCGGTATAAATCTTTACAACGAAGAACAGGAAAGACAAAACTTAGCAGCTCGTGCTTATATTGCTACCGAAGTTTCAGAGGAATTGGAAAAAATCAAAAAAGAAAAATAAAAATTTTTAACTGACCGACCGCCCGACGCATATAGTCTGACAGAC